>Ga0194130_10001848_pt1 | contig 32496 bp, 43 predicted proteins | sample TA2KigsurfametaG_FD_160084 | JGI IMG/M metagenome (GOLD analysis project Ga0194130, IMG submission 160084) | Freshwater microbial communities from Lake Tanganyika, Tanzania - TA2015050 Kigoma 12 surface | ecosystem: Environmental > Aquatic > Freshwater > Lake | place: Tanzania: Lake Tanganyika...
CAATCACAAGGCATACCGCAACATCGACGCGTATCCCCCCAGTCATCAGGAAGCCAATCATCGGCCATCAATTCCAGAAACTCATCGTTCGAGGCCCCTCCGACGATTCGAAATATCCTGAATACCCAAAACACAGCAGCGTCCGGGGGGAATCGCCGCGTCCCCACGGCAAACGGGTTGGTTCGTGGAGGATTGATGGCACATCAGGTCAAAGCCATGTCGTACGTCGACGCGGTCCTCAGCAACACCTCGATGCCGTTGCTCATCACAAACTATAGAGACCAGAGGAACGCGCGTCCCGGGCGTCGTCGTGGGGCCTTGGTGTGGGCGGACACGGGCGCCGGAAAAACGACCATCGGTGCGGGTATCGCCATGCGGTATATGGGAACGGGACGGTACGTCTTTGTGATTTCGAGCGTGGACAATATTCGAGGCAACAACCTGAAAGTCTACGCCCGCCAGATCAAGCGCCACTACCCCGAGTACCTCGAATGGTGGTTCGGGTCATCGACCGTCGATCTCTCAAAAATAGAGTCCCTCCTCAAAAAGACGACGCGCTTTTACAGCTACACGCGCCTTTATAATTGCTTGTTCGGAAACACGGTGGCGTGCGAAAGCATTCGACGGAGTATCGCCGATGGCTCGTTCAAGTCAGTCTTTATTATCGACGAGGCCCACGATCTCGTGAGCGCGTCCAATCCTGGAAAAACCCGCACAGAACGCGTAGCCATTGAACGTCTCCGCGAGTTCTTCTTGCAACACGCACCGGGTCAACTGGTCAACGCGGGGACGCCGAGGTACCATGTGTACGCAATGACGGCGACCCCTGGGGAGACGCGCGTCGAGTGGTACAAAATGGTTCAAATGGTCTCGCCCCCGATGACGCTGAAAGAAATTCACTGGATACCGGATACTGAAATGCACGATAAAATCGTCATGGTAGCGAATCTCCATGGCGTGACTCGCGGGGGCACGAGAGTTCTGGCCGAAGAACGTGATGTGGACGTCCTCGTCGAGTACGGCAATCTCCATTTCATCATCGTGATGGCAACCCTGGGGATGTTGAGCAGCGCAAAGACGATGAACGATGTCAGGAAACTGGGGATGGTGAAAGCTCGGGGGAAGATGGATTTCCAGAGCGACGCGTTTTTGCACGAGTTCAGGGTGTTGCAGAATTACCTGACGGTGAGCGCGATCAAGAAAGCGTTCAAGGGTATCCTTTCGGATGCTGGTCACTTGAACAAGGTCTATCGTGAACTGACCGGGAAGAACCATATGCAACTGATGACGGTCAACAATAGACAGTACTACGTATCCCCAAAGCTCCTCCGGTTCCGGAATATAGTGAAGGGAGGGAATCCAGGGAAAATCCTGGCGTATACGATCGACAAGAAAGCGGCGATCCTCATGGGTCGCTTGCTCGAAATGTCGACTGCGGGTGGTCGTTCGTATCGAGATATCACGACGATGGTCCAGACCAGACTGCGAAACGGGGTCGACCCTCTCGATCTCACCAGAAGTATGTCCACCGCCGTGCAGGGTGGAGCAACGAAAGAACCGAAACAGTTCATGGTGGCCACGGAACCCATGTTCGTACCCAAAGCGGCAAGAGTCTTGGATGGACGAGAGTATTTGGAAAACGTTGTCCGTGACTTGGAGAATCGGGCTCGTTGGACGAACAACAATGCTACGAGAGGGGGACTGATGGAGAGGCTGGACAAGATCAAGAAAAAGGCCTCGAAAGGGGATATCGTCAAACTCCTGATTATCGGAGGAGGAACTTTTTTCCAGGGACTGGATATCAGCGGGTTACGCGGCGTGCACATGATGGATTATATGGGATCGTATAAGCACCAGAAACAACTCCGGGGACGAGGAGCGCGCGGCTTCGGACACGCGCATTTGAAACCAGAAGATCAGAACGTCGACCTCCTACAGTACACGATGCTTTCGCCCCCAGAATTCACGTCAATCTCGAAAATCGAAGAGTACGTTCACACATTCCTCTCATCAGTCTTGACCACGAAAAAGGAAAAGGAAGGTCTCGTGGAAAAACGGGAGACCCTGATGAACCGAATCAAGGCTGGATTAGAGTTTTTAAGGGCGCATGTGGACGAGGTGAAGAAAAAAACGATCTCGAATGCCATCGAGAACCGATATGTTGACAATATCGTCGTATCAAACGATCCGATCCGAACGATCAATTCGGCGATGAGTCTTCACCAACGTAAACCGGCGGTTCGAAACGTCTTGAGATTCGAAAAGATGATTCGAAATAAGAGCCGAGCGACGTGACCAGATTTTTAAAATTTTTATCTTTGGTAGGTGTATGGGAAATTCGAGACCAACGTACGACCTAATCCTTACGAATGTCCATTACGTGATCGAGAGGCACGGTAGCGGGAAGATCACAAAAAATATCGGGTTCACAAGCGTCCTCTTGAATGAGATCAAACATGTGGCCCCCGGACACCCAATCACCGTGTGGGACATGACCCGTGACAAGATTACAAGGTTTCTAGACACCACCCACCGGAGTGGAAAGGACCCTATATACATATGCGTCATGCCTGACGGGAAACTTCGAGTACTTCAAATCGTCTCCGTGGATGGTGACGGAACGTGTTTTTATCACGCGGTCATGAAAAAGATCCCTGGGGGGACCCGAAAGGAGACACCACGCCAGCTTCAAATACGAGTGATGAAATCGATCCTCCAAAAGGCAAGAAACGCGTACGAGCGTATCCAATCAACAGAAAAAGACGATATGCAACGAAAAATCAAGTTTGGAGACTACTCCATGATGCTCATCGGAGACAGAATATCCAATATGAATCTCAATGAATTCCCTGATCCGGAGACCATCATACGTGACTACGCGTTGCGTATATCTGGAGTCGAAAAAGCCGGTCCTTCTGGGATGTTGAACGAGTGTGCCTGGGCGGACAGTCCCGAAATTCAGGAAACCGCCGAGGTGATTGGTCACCCGATCTGGATTCTGGATATGGGAAACACCACTCGAGTCACACGTCACAACCCCACGAGCGTTTACAAAAATGACCCTATCCTCCTCCTCCGTAAGGGGAAACACTTCAGCTACATGCAGGTATTCGAACCAGGTACCCAGAACTTCAGCAATGGAAACGCCATGAGCGTGTCCATACCAGAGGAAATCAAAAGTCACGCTGAGACCTTTTACGAGATTGAATCCCTGGTTCCCGAAGTCACCAAGGTAAAGGACGCTCTTCCGAAAACAAGAAGGAGGCGCGTGGTGAAACAGAGACAAAGAAGGCAATACCAATACGTCACGTTCGGGACCAGAGACCGAGCCAAATCACAGTCGAGTAATGGTCCAAAAACGATGAATTACGAGCCACGTTCCCTGCCCAGCATCACTTCCAACACTTCCAACACTTCCAACACACCCAACACGTCCAACGCCAACAACGCCATATTTATGAATAGTGGTGATGGGACGCCCAAACGCACCGCCAGATCCAAAGACGCGATGGAGGTGGCCGAAAGGATGGCCCGAATGGAGGAAACGTTGCTTGAACTCGCGGCAAAGCCGGACCCTATACCCGCGGACATGCGACGCTTGGATATCGACGGCCATGAACTTGCACGCGAGATGATCCAGTATCTCGAGAAACACGATCCTCAAAAGATTGATCGATTGGTAGAGATTGCTCACTCGAACCCTGGATTCTTCACCAAAATGAAAAAGTATGTTGGAAAAGGGTTGCGTCATACGGGACGCGTCGCAGGAAACGCGTCGATGGGCGAGTGGGCGATGAGCGGGAGCGTGTTGATTCTCTCCTCGGTGGTCGCGACCGTGTACGGCTCATGGTACCGTGTCTTTTACGCGTAGGTGTTACATGTATAAGGAGAATTCATTCAAAAACAAGAATATCGATAGATCGCGACGATATCATCGGACACGGGATATCGTCTCCAGTCAACACAGGTTCGTCCCACCGAAACCAGCCTCGCCCGTACGGCGAGACCGGGAGATCGGACAAGTACCGTGACGCAGATCGTATCCATGACACGTCCGGAGGAAATCCGAGACATCCCAGAAAAAGCGAAACGTCTGGAATCATCTGGCTATACTTGTCGTTCACGAAAAAGAGGTCCGTTCCTACGAGGTCGCCAGCCGCGGACCTGTAGCGTATCCATAGTGCATGAAACCGCTCGTGAGGATTTATGAGGTCACTGAACACCATCGCCAACCTGACGTGGTATCATTCGAAAAACTATCCACACCAGTGGTGTGGATAGTGTTTTTTGTAGAGTGGAAGGAGTACCTGGGGGGAGTGGTTCGGAACCGGTTGATTTATGCCATTCCACCTGCAGAGACGGCCAGGACCATGGGGATCTTCTTCTCCTGGAGGTTGAATCCCTTGATCAGGAGGAAGACGACCAACATGCTCAGGATCCAGGTAATGAAGCTCTGGGCCAGATCGTCGAGATCGAATCGTGGGATACTGGCGGTACGGATAGCAATCACCCAGGGGTAGAGGAGCTCGGAAACCACGCTTCTGCTCAGGTCGAGGGTCGCGCTGGCGGTCATGAAACCGAGGGCAACGCCAATGACCTGGGACTGTTCGAGGAACGATTTCATGTCCAGGAAGGTCTTGTTTTCGGTGAGAAAGTTCAAGTTCATGCTCATGTCGTGTCTAGGAATATGGGTTATTCTATGTCAAGAAAAAAAAATTCTTGGGAAATATCATCGATGAATAGTCAACAATTCGTCTCGCCCAACGGCTTCCCCCCTCGCGTCTGGGGACCCTTGTGCTGGAAATTCTCTCACTACGTCACGGCCAATTATCCCCTGACTCCGTCTAGGGGGGACATCGAAAGTCATATGTCGTACTTTTCGAGCCTGTGTCGAATCTTGCCGTGCAAGGCATGTCGAAAAGAATTTTGCAAGATTGTCAAATCACCATCGTCTCCGTTACGCCTGAAACGGAGTCTATTCGTCCAGAAAAAAGACGATCCGCCTGGGACCGCGAGGAAACGTGTCTTCACGTGGTTCGTCAAGGTGCACGCCAGCGTGAACACGCGGCTGAACAAAAAGGCGTTTCCTAGAGACCCATCCTTCTGGGCCAATGTGTACGCGTCAAGACGACGCAAACAGTGACGACGTCTGGTTTCTAGAGTCTGGTGACTTAAGGGTCGCCTGGGGAGGGGGTACGATACAAAACCTATACGAATCATGAACCAACTCGTCCGCACGTTTCTGGAGACGTGTCGACTGTACGGCCAGGAGGGCGTAGAACTCGAGTTTAGAGTCCCGTGCGTGCACAAGACGGTGTTCGACGGATTCAAGCGCGTGCTCGATGCATCCCCAGCGTTCGAGAATTGCGGCCACGAGGAGACCAAGGAGGAGTACGCCTCGGAGGGCGACGCGAGACGGATCACGCACGAGGAGACTGGACACGTAGGCTACCTCTATAAACAGAGGATGATCAAGAGGCCAATAGATGACGGGAGTCTCCCGGTGATCGGGACCGTGAGCGTGGAACAGTGGGGCGAGCCCGTGGAAGCTCGGTTTCCGATATACCGTCGTAAACAGAGGGACAAGTACAGGTACCGGTGTTGGGAAGTACATTTGACATCGTTTCAGACAAACGACCCCCGGTATTCGGACCAGGATGGGGCATTGTACGATATAGAGATCGAGTTACAACCCTATGCGGACGATATGTACAAGTATACGGTAGACGTCCTCCTGCCGTGGGGGGCCACGATCCTCTACGAACTATACGCCTTGTCCGGCAAGGACGTTTCAAGCGTTTCAAGCGTGTCAAACCCTTCCACACAAGACTCCCGGAGATCATACTCGTCATCGAGGAGAGAATAGGCTCGATCGACAAACCCATCACCGACTGCCGTTTTGAGGGAGAAGGAGATACTTCCAAACGAGTCTGGATCATCCATCGGAAATATATCCCTGGCATAGAGTTTCCGGTGGGGCACAACCACATACTTTTCAAAGCGGTCGGTCACATCCACCGGTGACACGGTGTCTTCTGATGGATAGAGAAGGGCACTGACAGTCACGTACTCTTTACGACGCGAGAGGTCACGTTCGACGTCCACCTCCTCGCGTCGTCGCACGACGAGACGCCGTTTCTTGCACCCCCGTTGAAACCGGAGCTCCACTTTCCAGTCCGTCCAGTCGTCCGGGATCTGCGCCTGCACGCTCTCGTCGAGACACATCGTATCGAGGTCGAGGTCCGTATGATCCAGGACGATGAAATCGAGATCGTAGGGAATCTGGTCGTCACGTCGCACCGGCTCTCGGAAACAGAGCGCTCTCTTGATAATCCATTGCGTTGGTTTCGGTGTAAACTGCAGAGTGAGACATTCCAAGAGCGTCGCTTTTCCAGCGATCATAAGGCACACTGACGTCTTGATGTAGACGTACGCAAGGAACGCTTTGATCCGAAGCCGCCGGGCGACGCGATACAGTCGCGTGATATATTCAGTCATTGAAATGTGAATACAGTGTAGAGACACAATCATTTGTTTTCATGTTTCCAAAACGCGTGATCGAAAAAACATCGCGACTCCGTGGCTCTGGAAAGACTCCTGACCCCAGAGATATCGAGTACCTCCTGGACACCGTGCCGTTTATTCGACAGTACACGGAAGACCAATCACCACCGAGTCAGACACACCAGCGGTATAGTGCACTACCCCCTAGCGATCATGAAAAGTCAGACCCGCTGGAGCGACCTCTTCCACCGCGACATCAGGCATCCGCAAGGGTCGATTCGTACGTTAGCGTGAAAAACGACTCCAACGCGGGCCACGTGTACGACCAGTATATGGCAACGGTCGAGGGCGATGAGGACGCGATGAACAGGGTCGTCAGCCGGGAGAGCGCGCTTGAGTCTGGGGATCTCTGCGCGACATGCAACACGCCATTAGCCTACGATCCCGTCGAGGCCTCGGTGTCGTGCACGACATGCGGCAAGACCTCGGTGTATTTTGAGGGAGGCGCGCGCGGTCTGAATTATCACGAGGAAGTCGATCATGCGAGCAAGCGAGCGTTCACGTATAAACGCATCTCGCATTTCGTGGAGTGTTTGAACGCGTCCCAGGCGAAGCAGAACACGTCGATCCCTGACAGCGTGATTGAAATCATGCACCAGGAAATGAAAAAGTATCGCATGTCACCTGAAAGCGTGACCTCACAACACGTCCGCAACTTTCTCAAACGACGAGGTCTCGTCAAGTATTACGAGCACGTGAACTATATTCTGAGCATGATTAATCACACGAAAAAAACGACCCTTCCGAAGCACGTGGAGGAGACGTTGATCAAGATGTTTATCGCGACGCAAAAACCGTTTGAATCGGTGACGGATAGCGATCGAGTCAACTTTTTACGGTACAACTACATAATTTACAAGCTCTTGGAACTCATTGGGGAGACGGAGTACCTCCACATGTTTCCCCTCCTGAAGAGCCGCGACAAGCTGATTCAGCACGACCAGGTCTGGAAACGGATCTGCGAGCACTCGATGCTCCAGTGGCCCTTTATTCCAACAATTTAGGAATTTTATTTTCTTCATAGTGTGTAATATATGTCTGCCCCTATTGAACAAATACTTGAATCATACGTATCGTTCCGTCTTCGAGGAAATCTCGGAGAAGAATTGACCACGATCCGGACCGGAAAGACGACGGTCGATTTGGGTGTGTCGCAGGAGGGAACCACGTGGTACGTGATTCCTGTCGACACGGCGTCAATGTAAATTGTATTATTATTGTGTTACACTTCTATTCTATCGAGAATTAGAATTGTGTTTCTTCGTCGTCTTCTTTCGTCTCAGGGCGTGAGTATCCTTTCGGGATACGGTCGTCCATCCCTGAGAATCTCTTTGTCGTGTATCTTCTTTGGCCCGAATCCATGATCCCTGTATTCCTTCGTCACGAGATACCGAGCACCCCGTAGATTGTGTCGTACGTAGGAGTCCTGACGTGTCCAACATGAACGGCGTACAGGATACCTCTTCCACGACGTTGGTGTTCATGGTGGTCATGGTGGCCATGGTGGCCATGGTGGTGGCGACGGTATCCTGGTGGTCATCACACATGTCCGCCCACATGACATCGCCGCCCAGCGACGGTATATCGTCCATGGACAATTTACCAGCGTCATCATCATCGCGTCCATGTATGGTCGCCATGTTGAATTTTTTTACAAAGATACATGTACGTACTGTAAACAATCAAACAACGTTTTTTGTACTCTACTCAATTACGAGATTAGGTGGCCAGATGGGAGGTGTGTGCGTACTCGGGGGGATCTCGATCGGGCGGTCCAGATCCGTGTTTCCGTCGTTCAAGAGGGATTTCCAGAGGGACACCCTGTCACCACTCTTGCTCCAGTCCAAGCCCTGGAAGCCGGACCGGAGCACGCGGCGTCTGGCCTTCATAAACTTTTTGAGCCATGAGGTCTCTGACGATGGATGAGAGTCCATCTCGTTCCATATCGCTCCCCACGTATCGCTCGTAGCCCACCACCGACAATCGCCATGGTTCAAGCTGGTGTCCACGATAAATCCCTTGGATAGGGGTGTCGTGAGGACAGGCCCGGGACGTTCGGCACAGGGCCCCGTTTTGTTACAGAAATGCGCGGCGCTCTCCCAATTCAACCGCAAGAACGCTCTCCAGACCGCACGACGCCACGTCTCGTCGACGTCCATCGTTGCAAAGTCACCCATGATATGATCGAGATGGGTGCGTCCGTTCGGGGTCCAGTTCGAGTACTTGGCAACCGCTTTGGTTGGGTCACCGTTGACATGAGCTAATCCCTCGAGCCCCGATATATTACCCCCTTTCGCAGATTCCATGGCGTCCATATATTTGACCACGAGCGGGTGATCCGGGTCGAGTTGTTTCAGTTCTTTCCAGATCTCGAGCATACTTCCTGTCCCGGTGGTCGCGCCGAATATCGTTCCCGTGAACCCGCGGATGTCGCTGTCTTTCCCCCACTCGATATAATTGTAAAAGAGGGGCCACTGCGTACCCCCGTTTTCGGGGAGACTCACCAATTGCATGATCGTGTCGACTTGCTCTGGGGTAAGACCCCAGGTCGCGTAAATGGTATCCGATATTTCCTGGGGAATGTCGGGGTGTGGTGTGCAGTCCGGAATGTCGGCATCTATTGGCTTGAACCGGTCGTCGTCTGCTTCATAGGTACCTTCGTCACCCTCGGAAATGTGTTCCAGGGTATCACCATCGGAGTCGTCTCCGGTGTCGTCTTCAGAGTCGTCAGACGAGTCTTCATCGGACTCGTAGAGATCGAGCCAAGGGAACTGGAGAGCCAGTTCCTCGGGGGAATCTCCGCGGTGGATAGCGTGTTTCACGGAAACCCACTTCATAAGGGGCTCGACGGATTCGCTGATGGCATTGGCGATGATCTCGGCTTCGGAGATCGACATACGTCCAGTCGACCCATTAAAACAGCACGGGTGTTCGTGGAATGCATTGGTTTTCATCATATTGGCCATGGTCTCGGAGACGGACCGTGGTGAAAAATTGACATTGAGTTCGGAGGTGTTCATCGTTACAGGCTACGGGGAAAAAAATACCGGGTATTTTCACTCATCATCCTCATCGTCCGCGGCCTGTTGTTGGCCTCGTGGAAAGTTCAGACCGATGATTTCCTTTTCGGTCACTTCGCGCCTCGAGTAGAGATTCTGGACGGCTTGCTCAGCCTTGGCATCGTCTCCCAATTGCTCTTTAAACTCGGCAAGAATCATATCCTTTTTGAGGGTCCCGTTTCGTTTCGAGATTTTTCTGACAATGGTGGCGCCCTCTGGAAGGCATACCTGGTCAATCGAGTTGGTCTTTAGGTACGAGAGGATCGCGGATGCCATTTGGTCTTTCTGCGATTTGAGATCTTTGACGTGGCGATTGACATTGGTGATTTCTTGAGACAGGTTAGCGTACTCTTTCGCGATGATTTTAAATTCGTCCGCCATGATATAACGTACGCTTAGATTTTTTTCTTTAAGAAAATACGCATCGAAACTGTACCAGCGTCATACATATCTCGTTTCTGGATATCGGGTATATCGAACGCGAGACCGTTGACATCGCTTGGCATCTCTATCGTACACACGTCGACGGTGATCCCCCTGTGCCCATACTGTCCCTTACTGTTCGAGTAAATCACTGTATCGACCACGGTGGACAAAAACTGCTCGAACGTCCAAGTATCATCGAGCGTCGACACATACTCTTCGAAATCCAAGCCGAGGACGCGCGAGCATCCGTACACGTCGACCGCGACGGATACGGGAAATGAAGAGGTGAGCGCCCCGTCGACGTAGAGTTGATTGTTGTGTTTGACCGCTGTAAAGAGGATTGGAATACTACAGCTTATACGAAGAGCATCACGGAGAGTCATATCCGGCGTTCGTATAGGGTCAAAGATTGCCATGCTGGAGGTCGACAGATTGGTTCCGATCACGCTGAGAACGTTCCCCGTATCGGTATACACGTCTCGAAAGGTGATATGTTCTGGAATAATGGACGCAATAAACCGATCGAGCGAGGCACCTCGATCGAGACCAAACTCTTTGGTCAGGAGATGAATTCGAAAGTCCTTTTCGTATTGAAACGGGAGCACACACGCATGAAATACGTCTTTCGCCTTGAGTCTAAGGCACGCGACTGCTGCGACGATCGCACCGACACTCGTCCCGACATAAAACCTGGTCTTGGACAGGTCATACGACTTCTCCAATTCTGCTAGGGCTCCGAGATGTCCGATACCTCGTGTCCCCCCGCTGGAGAACACGATGGCGTCGTACGACCCTCTGGCGGTCTTGAGTCGTGTCTTCTGTGGAAGAGGACGCTCTGGCGACCGTTCCGGGGGTTTCAGTCGCCAGGATAATGTGCTCGCGAGAGAATGCATTGTCTGAATACATCCTTGTCTGGAGAGGGAGTTCTTGGAACCATATAGAGGTTCGAGGAACTGTTTGCGTGCATGGGTGTATGGAGAGACCTAACAGTCGAGGGGCTTTCTGAGGGGATCGCTCTCGTAGGTGCTCTGGAGCCATGGTCCGGCGTCGGAACGTTTGATGGGTGGATCACGACGCAATTGATAGGAGGGGTTCTTGAGGGAGGCGCCGATAGAGTCGGCCGAGATCAGCTTGGAGGCTTGCAAAAAGTTTTGTTCGCTCATTGGATTACGAGGCGCGAACTCGCTAAACTTTTGAGCTGTCTCGTTTGCGTCTGGGCGTGGGAGGAGATCAGTAGAGACACTGGCTGGGGGCATTCCCATTCCTTCCCATCCTCCTGGGAGTTTCTTGGGTTTGGTTCCGGATGGCTGGGGAGTAAGGGCTGGCCCGTACGATGACTCGGACTTGGGGGGGAGGGTATCCCATACCAATTGGTTTGGATTCCATGCAGAGAATTCTTCTTGACGACGAGATCCCTGGATCAGGTGGAACAGGACAAGGATAATGGCGATGGCAAGGACAATCTTTACAATTTGGCCTCCTTTCATAACGTTGATACTGTACCGAGAGAAAATAAATTTCAACCATCCATATCGACTTGGACGTCTTCGTCTGGGGAAGATTTGAGGTCTCTATGGACCAAGCATGACATCAGATCGTGTGTCGTAATGGACTGGTGTTGAGGTTCCTCGTCTGGATCAAAGAGGTAGACGTCTTCTTGACGCCCAACACCCTTGACGAGGGTGAGCGTCCAGAGGAGACCGTACTGGGTCCTCGTAAAGACGGCCGAATGGAGCTCCAAGACGCACCGGACACGTGTCCCGCTTGCGAGGTCGACACGGCCACCGACATCTTCGTCGACACGGACCGTCAGGCATTTTGAAGAGGTGTCGTAGAACCTCTTGAGACTCTTTTCGAGGAAGTCGTTATCCAAGTCTTCGTTATTGAACCAGAGGCCTTTACGTTCTTTCGCGGTTTGGAGAAGGGTATCCTCGAGCACCCCAAACAGGTCACCGTACACTCTCTTGAGCTTCATTGTGACGTATTCTCGAACGTCCCCTTCTTCATCGCGGATCGAGTCTTTGAGGATGATTGGGGGTGTCAGGATGCAGAGGGGTTCTCCACCCGCGAGTTTGGCGATATAGGTATCGTTCATTCGCTCGAGCGTCTCTGAAAACTGGACGTTTTTGATCGATGTTATTTTTTTAGCACGTTTCTGAGGCATCGGACCTCGTTTGGTCTCCGCAACGGTTTCCGCAACGGTTTCGGCAATCGAGTGAGTTGGGCTTGGGGGGGTATCCCGATTGCTTTTGGAGTCCGAGTCGTGTTCGCCAGAGTCAACGGTATTCACAACAATGGGTTCGTCGAGAGACATGGTATAGATATAGACTGGGGAGAGAAATTGTTACATGACAAAATCACGCATCATTAGTCGAGGAACGTATGTGCATCTGAGGCCCCTTCTTCCTCTTCCGTAAAGGCAAATCCTGAAATGCCAACCGGTCTGGACACGATTTGGGCCTGGAGAATCCTGAGACTGATCCCAAAGCTCTTGTTCACAAACCAGGTACTCACTTCCACGATGCATCTCACCTGGGAAGACTTGGTGATATACTCGAGGTCCACCCTGTTGTGGTTCTCGTCGTAGAACTCGGTGTAGGGACTGATCTTGAGGCGGATGGTTGGCTTGTACTTGTCATTGACCGGATCACGGACAATGGAGCGATAAAACTCCTTGACGATTTCTCTGGACATGTCCTTTCCGAGCCAGTCCTTGGAATTCGCGACCGCGACGTCCAGGACGTGCTCGTCAAAGTCTCGACATGTCTCGAGAAACGAGGCCAGCTTGGGGTCTTGCTCCATATCGCGGAACGAGAGGTCCAGGGAGTAGGAACTGTTTCCCGTGGCCGTGTCATCAAACTTTGACACGCCAAAGGGAGCGGACATGATTGGCGTCTGTAAGCGTACCTTTCCCCCGTGGCGACCGTTGGCGTACACGATTTTTGATCCCTTGGCGGTCTTGATCACGTTGCTGAATTTGACATCATCGCGCGGTGCGAACTCTGAGTGTAAAATGATAGCGGCGCTGGACATTCTTTTTTCTGAAATTGAATCTGCCTGATTTTGGTCTCGTATATTTTGTTTATACACTCTAGGAATTTCACCATGCTGAGGCGCCTTACTGGATTGGCGCTCTACTCGACGAGTTGTTGGTGCCTACATAACCTGTTGCTCGGACACTACTACTCGACGTGTCGCTCGTCGTTCGTGTCCTTTATATTTCCGGACTCTCCGTATTGTACGATGGTCGACGCATCGCTCAAGGTCCTCCAGTGTTCGCCGCTCTTGGTCGCTGGGCCGATGCTCTTGTCGCACAAATTTGGAACCAATTATTTTATTCGCGGATTCCAAGATTCGACTCCTCCAGAATCTCACAACGAGTATGCCTCCGAAACGGAAGAAACATGTGAACAAGTCGTACAAGGGGACGAAGGAAATCCTCTTCCGTGAGGACCCAAATCATAAGTATGCGATAACCATACGAGCCCTTGGCGACCGCCGATTCTCCCTTATATGTGATGACGGTAGGCAGCGTATCGGCAAACTTAGAGGGAATATGAGACGCTCGGAGTTCGTAGGACCTGGAACCGTTCTCCTGGTGAGTGATCGAATGGAATCGGATACAAAGGTTGATATTTTTCACAAGTACCCAGATACTCACGTGAAGATGCTTACCCGGTACAAGGAACTAGATGATCTTAACCGGGAATACCTCAAATGGCAGCGAGAGAATGGGTTGGGAGACACGAGTCTCCGACCACAACTCGATGATGGTGACGATTTGGTCGTCTTTGAAGATGATGACGGTGATATCGAGACATTGATCGATACTGTGTAGACCATACATCTGGTGATGCGTGTAGCATCATCAGACAGAATGTGATGGATTACTGTGGGGGGAGGGGGAGAGATGTTCCGGCGGGGGCAGGCATCGTTGGGATGGAATCCGTGGATGGGAAGGGCTCGCTCGACATACGAGGCTTGGATCCTCCCGTGAAATACAAGACTCCGGCACTCACGGCGGCACCGACGACGACGGTTTTGGCAAACGTGCGACGCGCGACTTTTCCGGAGGGGTCATCCGTGGTCGTGTGATCATAGGCGGCCAAGAGAACAGCTGTGCCGAGCACAATACTTATCGCCAAGACTATTCTGGAATCCATTGTGTTATGGAATAGAGAGACAAAATAAAATCCGATTTTTCCGCTCACGGGTCATCTCAGAATCCTTGGCGAAGCGCGGGGTCGCTCGAAAACAGGGTTTGTTTTTTCGGTTCTTGACCAAAGAGAGGCGCCGCATATTCGTGTTCCACGTTTGCCGTCTGTTGGAGAGGAGGGGTGTATGGTTCGAGATGAGGTGGTGGTTGTTGTTCCGGTTGAGGTGGAGGAGGTGGTGGAGGAGGCGGTGGTTGGGGCGGTTGGTGTGGTTGGGGTGTATAGATTTGTGGTTGGGGTGTATAGATTTGTGGTTGGGATGGAGAATACCCTTGTGGTCCTTGGACTGGAACGTGTACATCTTCGTCGTCGCTGCTACTGGACTGCGTATCCCCGTCATCGCTGTCACGACTCTGAGTCTGACGTTTCGGAAAACTCCCGCCGCTCGAGTCATCCGAGTGGACATCGAGAGACTCCTTTGTCAGACCCTGGTTTCCTCCCCCCTGGAGATACGCGAGAAGGACATCCTTAAAGGGAATCAGTTTTCGGATCGTCTTTTCGATGGCATCGCTCACGATCGGACCCAAGACAAGAACCGTATTCGATTTTCCAGAGAGAATGAAAGGGTCCTCGTACACTTTCTTTGCCGTCTGAATATAGACTTCATGCAAAAAGGTATCGGACGAGGGGAGTTTTAATTGGACGGTCGGTTTATCCTGACTGAGTTTGATGCTCGACATAATCTTGAGCTGGGCAATGATACACGCAGCAATCAAGTCTTCGAAGTAGGGATACATATAGATAATTTCCTTTGTTTTACTTGAGATAACGCTCGCGTTCCACCCTGGTATCGAACGGAGTTTTTGTTGAAAATAGAGAATCCCATCCCTCGACCCTCCCTCGCGCATACTATCGTTCCACATGGTCGTGATGGTTTCGGCCACCGACGGTGTGACGATATCTTCCATCTGAAGCCGATACTCGGCTTTTGCGTCCAAGAGGAGTGCGGTTAAGTCTCCCATGACTATACAGTTAGATGTTCATAATAATTCCCCCCGGAATCATGCGTTCCATTCCTATGCCTTCATGATGGCTCTGCTCTGGAGACGCGCGAGGCGGACTTTCAAGGGCTCTTCTATTTTTTTTCCTGGGGGCGGAAACTTGATCTTTTTGGTGGTCTTCTTCCGCTTCTTCTTTTCCTTTGGGTGAGGGTCCTCGTCAGTCGTCTCCTCTACAGGGACGCGCGTCGGTTCCTTTCGACGAGCCCATTCGATAAAGAGGACGCCTGGAAACGAGTCCCGGTCCTCTGTGACCCGGAACCCACCCCGCCGGAGCTTCCCCACAGTGTACCGGATCGCGTGATCATGGGTGAACGGAGTTCGTCCGATAATAAAGGATGGAACGGTAAAGACGGTACACGTGTTTCCCGTCGAGTGTTGACGGCGTATTTGGTTTGTGCAGAGATCGTATATATGCTTATACGTCTGGTGATTTACCATGGCGCGTTCTCGATCCTTTTGATCGAGTTCTTTGACGGAGAGAAACCCACCCATTTTCTATAGGGGTTCAAAATCTTTCTGTGAATATTTTCCTGGCGTACAGTAATGGTCGAATCACATTACGATTTACTCCACCCTGGGCTCACCGTCTACCATCACGTCGGGTTGATTGTCCCGGTCGTCGCGGTCGTTCTCCCCTTTTACCTTGCGACCTGGATGCCGTTTCCGTGGATCGAGGAAAAACATCATCTCTTTGCCGCCTTGGCGCTCGGTGCTGTGATCACAGGAGTCACATGGTTTATGATGAAGTATGTCCCCTTCCTCAAGGATGATCAGTATAGACTCAACAAGGCAGTGTTGCTGGGACTCCTTGCAAGTGAGATCTTGGTGTTCACGTATCCAAACGCTAAGTCGTTCAAGGATAGAATCCCAAGTGCTCCAATTATTTCCTTCTTCCTTTTCATGTACCTCTTCGGGGTCTCTGAGATTTACAGGGATTGAACCTGAAAATTTATTGTCTCCTATAGACACACAATGGAAAAGCACGAAGCGATATGTTCCGAGATTTGCTCGACGAAAACCAGTAGGATCTCGACCGGTCTTCCTGTGAAAGGGTTGTCCAGTGGACGATGAAGTAGTGATTGATCGAACAACAAACCTCATTCAAAACAATCCGATAGCGGATTGATTTGAAAAGTACCGGTACTGTAAAAGAGTTACATGCTTATTTTGGGATACGATGCACACGTGAATACGACGATTTAATTTTACGATACTCTTCCTTCAGCTTTTTGTTCTCCTCGGTGAGTTTTTGAACCTTGGACGTGAGACTCTCGAGGCGTTTTTGCAACTTGGCCGCTGATTCGGGACTCTTACGCTTTGGTCGTTTTCTCTCCTCTTGGAGTTGTGGTGGCGCAGCGGTGCTGGCGACTGATTCGACGGTTTGTGGGGCGGTGTCTTGAACCTGCGCTTCAGCGGACATAGCGGTCATGGTACTCTTTCAGTGTATTTTTTTTTGATGGAAATTCACGCATCAGAGACCATTTATGTCGATTTGGTCTTTTTTGTTTTTGGCTTTTCTTCGGTCAGGGTAGGTTCTTCTTCCTTGATCTCTGGTAGAGAGGTGTCCATGGGACGCGGGGCGACCATAGAAGTCATGGTGCCACCTTCAGCGGCGTCATACACGAATCCTCCCATGGGGTCGCCAACGGTCAGCATAGATTCGTGCTTGTCGAGCACCTTCTTGATATTGTTATGTTGCTCGACGACATCGGTTACCCTGGACTTCAGTGTGCGAACGTCTCGCCACATCATGAACAAAAAGACGAGCAGGATAACGATTGGGAGGATGATATAATAGACTTGCATGGTATACCGTGTTTAGAGAAAATAGAATCTCCATAAATTACGCATGAAAAGATCGCGCGATGCTGATGATCCATATGCTGAACAGGCCCGCCAGGCCGCGGAAGATCTTCGCCAGAATATTATGGACTATTCAGAGTCGCAGTGCCTAGAACACTTTGATCAATTACGAACAAAGTGGCGTATCGATGTCCCTCCGGATACATTTCTCGAGATGGTCTCGATCGCGTTCGAAAACTTTGGTATCGATATGGAGGATACCGTCAAAGAGGATGACTCGGGGTCGTATGGTCTCAAGGCATTGTCCACACAGATTCGTCTGGGGGAGCTCGAGACTCTCAGTATCTATGCGAGGATGAAAGAGCTTGACCTCCTCCTCGATTCCACGAGGGGGGCCCAAATCCTCAGAATCTTAGAGGTTCTCTACTACGCGAGAAAGATTGTGGTGTCCATGTTCCGGACTCAGATATCGTATCGCGAGTCCATGGTCCTGGATGAGACAATCGAAGAAAACCTTCTTGGGAGCTGGAACTTACGGTTCCGTTGGGTGAGCGATAACCTCAAAGACTTTCAAAAACTCCTCCTGTATTTGCTCGACGTGTGTATGGAAAATAGGTATCGAAAACAGGGGGATAGTATCTTTGAGCCCCTGGTGGTCGACGGACAAAAGACGTATGCCTGGAGGCGCGTGTGTACGATCAAAGACTTTATTTTCAAAGAGTGTCAGAAGGAAATCCAGTTTGATGCGTTCATGCAACTCACAAGTTCGAGTCGTCTCTGGAAACATATGGAAGAGCACCTGGAATCGTGTGCGGATTTCCAGCTCCCGACCCTCGTCAAGAATAGGAGTTTTTTCAGTTTCAGGAATGGAATATACGACGCAAAGAGGGATACGTTTTACACGTATGAGAGAGCCCATAGGGAAGTGAGCGATACGATCGTCTCTGCAAAATACTTTGACCTCCAAGTCCCTGAGGACATAGACACACTGGACTGGAGCGAGATCGAGACGCCCCATCTCGACTATATATTCACGTATCAGGGCTTTTCCCCAGAGTGTATCGAGTGGTGGATGATTTTATGTGGTCGAATGCTCTACGATGTCGGTGATTTGGACAATTGGCAAGTCTTTCCCTACCTCCTCGGCCTTGCTGGTACCGGAAAGAGTACTCTTGTCCATGGTGTCGTAGCAAAGATGTATAGCGAAGAAGATGTTGGTGTACTGTCGAACAACACCGAAAAGACGTTTGGCTTGGCTGCGATACACGATAAACTCTTGTTCGTGGCAGGAGAAGTCAAACGTGACTTGGCCCTCGAGCAGAGCGAGTTTCAGAGTCTTGTGAGTGGTGAGGCCATGGCTATCAACGAAAAGTACAAGACTGCGTACAGCGTCAAATGGCGCGTCCCGGGGTTGATGGCTGGAAACGAGCTTCCCTCGTTTTCAGACAATGCAGGGTCGATTGCAAGACGTCTGGTCGTCTTTCGGTTCGACAAAAAAGTGCAGCGAGGTGATACAAAGTTGGAGGAAAAATTACGCGACGAAATGGCGCGTATCGTGATCAAGTGCAACAAGGCGTACCAAAAAGCCTCGAGAATGTATGGACACCGTAACGTGTGGGACGTTATTCCGAAATCCTTTATCGAGTCGAGGGACCGGTCGATGGCCACGCTCAGTCTCCTCGATTCGTTTGTGCGTCAGTCGTTTGTCTCTATGGAACCAGATGCCTACATGTCAGTCCGTGAGTTCCAAGTCGCGATCCGGAGTTATGCGAGCGAATCGGGGTTCGATGGCCCCAAACCGAGCCAGGAGAATCTCCTCACCTCGCTCGGAAAGTTTGGAGTGATACAGTCTCGATGCACCAAGGTTGTCAGGGGGCGTGAGGTACTGGATGATTTTCTCGTCGGGATTGGCCTAAAGAGTGAGAGCGAAGGCCTTGTGGATGAGCTGTCATAATTTTTTATGACAATAGGGTACCCTACCCTACAATGAACGATCGCGATCTTATCGATTTGTACACACAGCGTCGCCAAGAATACGTCGCTATGCGCGACCGTATGAAAGACATGAAGCGGGATCTCAACGAGATGCTCGAGCGCGGGGATTTCGAACGTTTTCGAGACACGAGATTTTCTGCGGATATCTTGGCGAATGATCTCCGGAGAGTCCAAGACTCTATGCACTATTTAGAATCTCGCGTATGTCGTATATTCCCAAAATACCGCCCTGAGAATTAAAATATTTGTACATGTAAAGAAGTGTCATAGATGAGTAACGTCTTTATCGAAGCAAGTGTCGTGGGGGTCATGCTCGCCCCGGCTCTCGCCTGGGCCATGTACCAGTTCAAGCCACAGACGACTCTCGGGGTGATGATTATCGGGTTCCTCTTGGGATTCCTGTTTCACCTGATTTGGGAGTTTGTGGGTCTCAATGCCATGTACTGTCGTCATGGCCATGCATGTCAAACGGCGTAAATTAAAATGTTACAAGATGTCACATGACAGAAGTTTGGTATAACGATCTAGCAGTATTGTGGAAATCCCCATTCGATTTCTTCCCCGTACGTCGTCCAGACCAGTCTGACGCCGAGTTTGTCAATACACTTGTCCGGTTCATTCTCTACACTACGGTGCTCCTTGGTTTGTACAAACGAAATCCAATCGTCTTGGTCTATGGTACTGTCTTGATCGTGATCGTGTCGCTCTTGTATCGACACAAGACACAACGAATCATCACGTATACGAAAAAGAACCCCATGGTGGTGTGTCGAAAACCGTCCATCAACAACCCATACGCCAACGCCCTGACGGACGAGTATGGGGAGGGTGAATGGAAACCATGTGATGGGATGGAGGATATCAAAGACTCTCTTGCCAAGCTCAATACCGTCCACGATCTCGACGACTACCCAAATTCAGAAATAACCGAGCGACAGTTCATGACCCTCCCGAACGCAGGGTATGGTCCAGACTTTGCAGAGTTTTCGAAAGAATTGGCTCGAGGGTCCGGGATACTGGACTACTAGTAGTCTCCTCGGGGAGGCTCGTCGAGGGTATCGGGAAGCTCCGTGAGGGGTACTTTCCCCCCCGTCGCCGCCATGTTTGTTCCAAACATACCCATGAGAGCCTGGAATTGTGGATCGTTTGGATCTGGAGGAGCCACGCCCATCAGGTTCCCGACCTTGGACATCATTTGGGGGAGCATCGTGGACATATCCAGAGTTCCTCCTTCTTTCATTGCCGTGGCAGCATCCTTGGCAATATCTTCGATTCCCCCGAGAATCACCGGGTCGAGGGATTGAATGGTCATCCCCAAGACGTAGAGCGTCGAGACGTATGACCCGATTGCTTTGCGCGTATCGACATCCAACCCCTCTGCTGCCCAGAGCTCGTTGAGTTTGAGCCCCATCCCCAGATCAATCTCTTCTTGAAAAAACGAGTCATCGCCCCCCAGGATCTTGTCTCCGTGTGGCGACGTTGCTTTCATAAAGGAGTCGAGGCCGCAGGATGGGTTGTCCTGTAACATCGCTGGAAGACCCGCTTTGAAGAGGGTGATTTGTGGATAGTCTGGAAACGTCGCGGAGAGTTCGCTGACGAATTCCTGGAGCGTGTGGTTAAACGACGCGAGCGTTGTCATTGTTTGAGTCATGGTAGAATTTATTTCGAAATAGAATAACGCACTGCACAAATATCACCGTAAAAATACAGGTCGCGTAGAGTAATGGTATGCATACGGTCATCTCGATCGACTATGTTCCAGGGGTATGTGATTCCATCATTCCCTATCTCTATAAAAAGACGTGTACAGTGCTTCCTACCCATACGGACATTGTCAAGGACAGTTCCATAAAATCGGGTATCGTGTCGTGCTTACACAATATCCTCTGCCGTCTTCAGCATATCAAGCGATGCACAGATACATCGGAACCTATCGTCTGCACACACTGGTACGATATTCCGTTCAGAGTGGTCGACTCGCCATTAGAGGATGTGGTCGTCCGGTTTTTGGAGCGCCACACGAAAAGCCTTATCCAGGCATTTGGAATACAATATAGACACTTCCCGGTGGTACTCGAGATCCAGGAAGACGAGTGTCTCGAGCGCATGATTACGAATATGAATGGACGAGAGATTGGTATCCATCATATCAAAGAGTATACCAAACACTTGAAGAAAATTCCAGGAACCCTCCTCTTCACGGTTCCCCAGGACGGATTGGATATACGATATATATGCGAACGGATCGTGGAAACAATACTTTCAAACACTCATGGATTTTAGAAGCATCGCTACAGAGCGTGTCTCATGCGACCCCCCAGCGACCAAGGGACGGACACAAGTCCGATATGGATCGGAGCGACGTATTGTGTTTCAGACGCCGCGTATGCGAGTTCGAGCGGTCAAATCACGGTTCTCGATGCAGATGCACCGTATTCTTGACGGGAATACGGTGCCCCTTTTTGAATCGTTTTTAGAAGATATCCTCTCTCGAGTCCAGTCGACTGCTGGGTTGGACCTGGTCGCACGTATCGACCAATCGATGCCGTACATCGAACTCACGGATGAGACGATGGTCTTTGACAGTGACGGTATCCCGTACGACGACGATATTACCCAGGGGAATGAGTACATGGTATCATGTATCATCGCCCTGACGGGTATATGGGTTCAATCGTCCGAGAGCGGGACGGTGGTCTCTTGGGGACCTGTTTGGCAAGCTGACCAGGTCAAGTTGTATGAGACACTTGTTCGGCAACAAGAGGGGCGTGTGTTTTTCAACGGAAAGCCGTTTTTCCGGCTGGACAACTAGACAGAGATATTGATGGCGGTCACCATGGCAGCACCGAGCGCACTCATCCCTCCCGTCGCCCAGTACGGAAGAGGCGCCCCAGCAAATCTCGCCATGCCCCGGACGCGTGGGTAGACAAACGTGAGGAGGAGAAAGATGACCAAACCAACGATCCATCCAATCTTGTTCTGGAAAATCCAGACTTTCCACCACTTCTTCGGAGGCACTGTGTCGCGTGGAGGGGGTGGAGGTGGTGGGGGGACAACTGGATAGGGGGAGCCCCCCTGGTATCCATACATATCGGAATCCATTGACCGCGTGTGGTCTCGAGTTTGGTCTCGCATGTGGTCTCGTATGTGGTCTCGCATGTGGTCTTGCGTGTGGTCCATATACCGCTCTTGTGGAAGGGGGTCGTATTGGCGCTGGTCCAGGGGTTCTTGGAATTGGGGTTGTTGTGGAACGGTGTCGTCCATTTGAGAACGATCCATCTCTTGCTGTTTGAGAATATCCGCATACGACACATTCCCCCCACTGACTTTTGGTGCGTCCCGAGTACTGACAGCCGGAAGCTTGCTCACTGGAGTTGCCAGGGTATCGTCAGACATCATGGTTCTAGAAATAACTGTACTACATGCTCGTATTAAATTTCCGGGTAAATTTCGGCACCACGTTTGTAATCTTGCTATAGAGTACTCATGTCTCACTCGGTTCTCCTCGCCACCGCCCTCTTTGTCATCCTATCGTCAACGACATCCTATAAGATCACGAGCTCATTGGGGCTCCCCACCCAGAAGTACGGGACGCCAACACGTCTCGGTCTGGCGCTCCACGCCCTGGTCTTTTATGTGCTCTTTATGCTCTTTGACAGACATGTGTGAAAAAATCTAATGTTGCGGTATTGTACCCATGCCAACAACCCGTATCCCAGCAATCTTGAAGAAATCCAGGAAAGCCCAGGCGGTTCTCCGAAACATCGAATCGAGCATCTCTTCAATCTCCAAGGAAAGAATGAGCCCAGCGTCTCGCCGAAAGCTGAACGAACTTCGTCGCGTCCACTCTGATTTGAAGCGAACGTACGTAAATTATATCAACACATCGCTCAAGACAGACGTGAACAAGATTATTCGCCGGGTCAAATCGAGCGCACTCTCCAAAAAGACTAGACGATAGAGAATTGAGTTGCTTTCAAAAAACAATGCGTATTGCCATCGACGGTAACATCGCTGCTGGAAAGAGCACGCTCTTTTCCAGCATCGCCAAGCGTCCCTATATACAACAAAACGCGACCCTGTTCCCAGAGCCTCTCGATGAATGGGGCGATATCCTCGATCTCTATTTTAAGGATCGCGACGCGTGGGCGCTCCCATTAACGCTGGATATTTTACGAGGGTTTCACAAATCGTACACGACCCCTCACGCCATCGTGGAGCGGAACCCGTACACATGCAGATACGTCTTCACCGATATCTTACGGAACGAAGGCGTCCTATCCAATGACGATATGGCGCTCGTGGACCAGTATATGGAGACGTTTGGTTGGAAACCGGACGCTGTGGTCTATATCGATGTGCCTGTTGGAGAGTGCCATGATCGATTGAGTCATCGCGACCGCTCGGGAGAAGTGGAGAGTGTGAGATACGACGATCTCAAGATGATTTCCTATAAATACGATAAGATGTTTGAGCACAACTTGAATGGGGTCCCGGTCTTCAGGGTTCGTCAGAATCCTGATGAAACATGTGACGGGTTTTTAGAACGCATCGGGTCTCTCATAGAGCGTGTACTCTTCTCGCGTGATAGGCGAGGAACATAATTAATATGGTTTGTAACACAATCAAAGACATCATACATTGCACCGCCCTGACAAACACTGTAAATCTGTTGGAGAGATATGTCATGAACGGAGTCAGGATTGTTTGATATACCTTTTCCATTCTCTCATCATCCTCACAAATCTTTCCCACGTGCTCGATGGTTATATCCACGGCTTGGTCGATGATATCGTCCATACCATTCGAGACTATTTTTTTCGGACATGATTCCACGCGATGCCCTCTCCATAATACCATCGCCAGGTGATCTGTTGATCGATGCCAGCGACGTCGAGCGGGTGACCGTCTGGCTCAGAGAGTGTACTCGTGGCGATATCCTGGTGATCACGAGCGAGTCGTCTGGGTGTGGGGTGTCCACGATGATTCGGTCGCTCGAGTCGAGTCTGTCGAACGAGATTGCGTTTTTTACCGACGAACCCTTCGGGTACGGTCTTCGGACCATCTTGGGTCAGAAAAAGATTATTCTGATCGATCCTCTGGACGAGTATATGGCGGATCAGGCAAAGCAGATGAAGGTGTCGAGCATATTCGACACGCGCCCCCTCCCCATCGTGGTCACGGGAATTCGGAGACGAGTGAGTCGCGCAAAAATCGACGATATCTTTGGGACGGTCTCGAAACGCAAGGGAGTCACGAAACTTCATATCCCAGCGCCACCGAGAGAACTGGCGTTCCGAATCCTCTCAAGACTCGGAGTCCAAGACCCTGGACCCGCGTGGGACGCGTCAAAGGGTGACTTTCGACACTGCCTCTCGACTCTGATGATGCCGGATACGGATCAACGGACCTCGGTGCAGTTCGTTCGGGACAGTATTCCAGATGGGATACCCGCCCTCTCCAAGCTGCTTGCGCCGCCGGGCGAGGAGATTACCTATTCGGACACCGTTCGAATGGTCGATAGCGATATCAACCTGATCATGGATGGCGTCTTTGAGAATTACACCGACGGTGTCGACCAGACAGATTTTGAGACGATCGAAAAGGTTTTGGACTCCTTGGACGTATGCGACCGACTCCAGACGTCTGTCTACAGCGACCCCTCGTCCGAATACCCTGAGATTAGCGGAAGTCTCTCTGGAGTACAATGGATGCGTTGTCACGTGACCACACCGATAACCAAGCACGGGACGGTGTGGGCAAAGGAAAACCATAAATACACAAAGATGAAATTACGCAAATATTTGACCACCCAGGGTATCCACCCAGACACGATCGACACGATACGCCGTATCGCGTGTCAACGAGATGATACGATCAGCGACCGACCAACCTTTCCGAATAGCAAACGTCTTATCCAGGCGTACGGCTCGAAAGCCGTGTGGAACGCGACGCGTTTATGGATCAAAACCGCGACTGCGGCAGGGTATACGAAAACACGTCACGAGGATTCGATCCTATAACACGAGGATGGAACGCGTCTTGCTGAGGATATGCTGAAGAGGCCTCGTTCACGTTATTGACTTGGGGGTACGTCGTACCGTACCACGCCTGTCGAAACGTATTGGTCAGGATGGACGGATTCTTGAGGACTTTGAAAAAGGTGACGAACCAGAGCGCGATGGACGCTATCCAGATAAACCGCCGGACATCCGCATCCGACTCGAACTTGTAGATTGGATTGACCAGGTTAAAGAAGAAACTCTCGTGTCTCTCGCTGTAGGGGATACCTCTGCACCAGCACTCGATCAGAGTCAAGCTACATTCATCCGACATAGCGTACCAATGTACCCAGAGGAGTGGTCCCGTCATGAGGTGGAGCAGGAGGAGACTTTCGTTGTTGGTGAACGGAGCAACCACATAGAATATGATGAAGGCGTAGTGTAAGAGCCGTATTAAATTTGCTGCCACGTTCATTACGGTCTAGAAACAAAAAAAAATTAGCGATGCTTACATCACCGTGCGATACGTGTCCGCACAATACGGTCGCGACTGAATATCGCGACGACATGTATGTGTGCACCGCGTGTGGTGTCGTGATGCCGGAAAAACCCTCTCTCTGTATGGACACGAGACCCCCCGTTGTTCTCCCCCCCAAGACACGGGACCTCCTAGTAAAGTTCGCGGCGGTGTTGGGAGTTTCTCGAGAAACGCTGGATCACGCCTCGAGATCCGCTTGCGACCTCAACGCGACGTCAAGGCACCCAGCGACGTTGGCGGCGTGTCTTCTAGAGAGTCCTGGGGTATCGTTCGGAGTCCGTGATGCCGGAGGGCGATTGGGGGTCCCATTTCGATCCCTGAGTCGAGCGATATCATCGTACCGTCGTCGAAAATTTTTATCTTGACAGACTCTACAATGAGTACGTGGCTAAAGAATATCCAGTGGAACGATAGTGTGGTTAGTGGGATGACCGAGTCTCCTACGACGACAGCAGCTCCTACGACAGCATCTCCAAGAACGATACCTCCTCCTCCACCACCCGTGACAAACCCAAATTACCCCACCACGACACGGTACGGTGACGGAAACGTGGTCTTTCCCCTCCCAGTCAGTCCGGATCTCTTGCTCGGGTCCGGAAATCTGGACGCCCTCAATCCGGTGACCACGACCGCGGCGCCTACCTTGGAACCCATAACGAACCCGCCCACACTTGCACCCGTTCCACCGATGACCATGATGCCCATCAAAGTCGAAGAAGATAAACCTTTCTGGACAAAGACAAGAATCGCGATGGCTGTCGGGTCCGCGGTGGCCATTCTCGGGTTGATTTATTTCTTCTTCCTCAGAAACCGTGGTGGTAACTCGAACAAGGCATCGAATAAATCGGCCGTCAACAATTCCGGCTCTCGTGGAAATACTGCCTCTGGGTCCAGGAACACTGGAATAGGTAATACTCTAGGTACAATAAACACGGGGAACATAGGCGGTGGCAACTCTGGATCTAAGAATGCGGGAAACAACAAGGCGTCAAATACGATGTCGTTCAATAATTTGTTTAAAAACATTTCGATTAACAACAAACCTACAAAATCTTAAGACGGTGCACCGTAACGAGTCAACATGTCACGTGACATGTCGACGTCTTTTTATACTCATACTTTGACGCTGGACAGGAGTCGAGTCCCGACGCATCCGACAAAATCAAAGGGTCCAGAGTTGACACCCTTTGACGATAAATCGACAACGGTATCCTCGACTCGTTTGGAATAGGGACAATACCGTTCCAGGAACGTAGAAGCTCCTTTTTTTGAGAGGGAGACAATTTTCGCCTGGGCGGATCGTGTCTTGAGGTATGATTGGGAGACACAATCGGTCGTGTCCTCGAGGGGTGTGAAATTATAGACGTAGGACTCGCGCCGGAGAGCTTCTGGATCGGTGACCCCCTTTTCTCTGAGACGACTGATGGCGTCCCACCGAATTTCTCTCAGGGGGTACGCTGGAATGACTTCATCAAACTCTTTTGGATGTCTCTTGAGTATCCATTCGACGTCGACCCCCATCATCCCATCCAGAATAATTAAACGATCAGCGTCTGATTGTCCAAAGTATCCGATCGCATCTTTGACCGTGTGGCAAAACTCAAATTTGACAATCGTATCTTTGACCGCGCCAAGAGATTGTTGCAAGCGAAGTATCGTTCCCAAAAACGATGTGGAGACATCTGCCGTGTCTCCGACAACGCCGACCATGAGGATGGAATATGTCATACTCTGTGGTGGGGTTTTGTTTTGAGAGTTTATCATGCATCATTCCTGTACCGCATGGACACGCGATCCCTGACATCTCCGTCGTACTGAATGGACCCCGTGTGAGACACGGACGCCGTGATATCGACATAGACATCCATCTTATTCTTTTGTACGAGTCTACAAAAGTGGTAGTCTTCGGAGAGGTATCGTTTCGACTGATTATCGATCGATGTATCGAAAAATACCGGATACTCTTTGACGGTATCCCGCGACCCCGGTATATCGTTGATCGCGGTGATACCAGGGGTCGCGTCTCGAATCGTTTCGAGCGTACTCCTCTTGATACAGAAAAATCCAGTTGCCGCGTCCAGGACGCGCAAAAAGCCATTGGTCACCGTGTGCGACCCCTCTCCAGGTGGGAGATTAATGTTGTACTGGAGCCCGGCGTCTCGGAGATCTTCTGGAGTCGTTTTGGAAGCCTTCGCGATATTGTCCCAGGAGAGTCCCTTTTTAGCGTATATTCCTGCTGTCACATCCCCATCAAACGCAATCATCCGTAAGACGGAAACCGGATCGAATGATATATCGCTGTCGATAAAGAGGAGATGCGTCGCGTCAGATTGGAGGAAGCGCTGCGCGATAATGGATCGACCTCTCGTGATGAGGGATTCGTTTCCCATGATGTCGAAGATTACCTTTATTTTGTGAGTGATACAAAATGCCTGAAACCTGAGGATACTCGTGACACATGTCGTGGTGAGTTTGCATCCGTAGCATGGGAGGCCGACGAATATAGAGGCTCCTCGTTGTCGAACATGGTCGACGAGCGTCGCGACCGTCGTGGGAAAGGGGCTCGGGGGATTGCAAGGCATCTTCTACTTTGTAGTTGTATTTCTTTTCGAGTCATATTCACGCAGCCAAACGTTATACGCAAGGACTGGGTTGTCGAGGATTCGATACAACACGGTCGCGGGTTCGGAACTGGTCTCGATATCATGTACTTTAAACCAAGCGCGTTTGGGGTCGATCAGGACATCTCCGGGGGCACTCTCGTCGTCCAGACACTCATGTCGAACACTTCTAGGGTGGCCGATGACGACTGTCCATGCTTGTCGTTTGTACACATCGGTGGACTCTCTATCGGAGACGGTCTCCATGAGCGACATAGGAGCGCCTATATACATGCTCCTCTCTAGATCGCTTACCCGCTTCCATATCGCGAGACCCTTTGGAGACCTGGTCAAGACTTCCGTCGATGCCGTGCATATAATTGGGGACGAGCTCTGTTCGCTAAATATATAATAGAGAAGACCTGTCCATGATGATGGTACCGCGAGATGGGGAGAGAGAGAGACTGGACCGTACCCAAACTTCCCCAAGACGCGAGTCGAGGGATGAATCATATGTACTATCCATGTCGATTATTTTGTTTTGCATGATTTTCATCTTGCCCTAGTCTACACCGATATGAAGGTCTCGAGACTCTACGCCATCGTTCTGGTGATTATCGGGTCGCTCGTCGTCCTATGGAACCATGGTAACAGAACGCGTGTGTGTGGATCACACCACATTTCCGAATCTGCCTCCTGCTCGAGGGAAGGACGCCTTCTCCAGGACGCTCGTCGCAAATGTGAAATGGTCCTCTCGCACCCCTCGGTTCGAGATACCCCCTGGGTGAGACGAGCCCGAACCCAGTGGGACGGATCGATTCATCAGTTGATTGATCGGGGTCGAGCTCCCGCGGTCACGAGCAACAAGACAGATATCAGGGTATGCCTCGACTCGGTATCTTCGGATAATGCCCTCTTTTTTGTGACGCTCCATGAACTGAGTCATGTCGCAGTCGATTCATATGGACACACTCCAGAGTTCTGGAGATGCTTCGAAGCATTTCTCCGGGCGGCCATAGATATGGGGATATACGTCCACGATCACCGCGGGGAGGTGTGTGGGTCTCCTCTAGGGCAGATGCCCGGTGAAACTCGAAAAGAATTATAATGTTGGTGTGGAGTATGGAACTTGCCATTGTCACTGGTGTCGCCCTGGCCGGGTGGTATTTGAACAAGAGAGACCCTACCCCACCACCTCCCCGTACACTGGAAGCCGTCCAGATTCCTGGGTCTCGAGAACGGGCTCCACTGGACATGGGAACGGGTCATGCGACTCGGGAAATTCTCAAGTATAACGAAGGTGCGATCAAGCGATTCACGGAATCAAAGTTTCCGGAACGAACCGGAATCATCGCCCCGTTTTATAGAGACGTTAGGAGTCAGGCGACCAATGATGCTATGAAACAGCGACGCATGGAAGCCTTTACTGGAATGGACACGACGTGGAAACCGAAGCGCGAACAGGAGGCTCTCTTCCAACCAACACCACAAGATATCGACAGCAGCGGAAGAGCAGGAAATACGATGAATTACAATGCCGACCTCTATCGTCAATCCCTGACGTCCGTGCAGTCCGGAACGTTCCCATTCGAACGGGTGAACGTTGGTCGTGGTCTCGGAATCGATGCTAACCAGCCAGCCGCCGACAATTTCCACCCGATGCTCCGAATCATCCCCCCATCCGGGGATCTTCACAAGCATCACGAAATGGCTGGGCGCGTATCCACCACCGGGTCAACCTATATCCAGGAGATGCCCTTGAAGCCCGCGGTAGCACACAATCGTCCCCCGAGGGTCTGGACTCAGGAGCGGTACCCCCTGCAGAAGGGACGCGCGACGGTCACGGGCCCGTCCCACCGGTCCGAGCACACGAGCGTGCTCCCTCCATGTCACTTGGACACGGAGCATCGCGTCGGCGTGGCCTATCGCGAAGGGGGGATGCCGGTCCAAGGCGATATGACCAGGGTGGACGACAGAACTACATCGATCGATTCGACGAACGTGACCGGTCCACGCGCTGCTGGATCGTACGTTGTGGCACACTTCGACGACGCAAAGTTTACGAGCCTGGATCGCGAAGCCCCAGGGCAAATTTTGGGCGTCAAGTACTATAATCCGAGCATCACAAAGTATAACCAGGATGCACCACATGATACGATTCGTGACGTCACTGGAAACCGATTCATCGGACCGGGTAACGTCGAGCCCGTCGTGAAGAAGCAGCAAGAGTACTGTACGGGTCTTCAGCTCTTGAAAGAGGCGAAGCGTGGATCGTACGTAGAGTCGGTCCACACGGCAGGCCCCCAGAGAACGACCGCATACCGCCAGGCCAATCTTGGACTGGATACGGACCCCTACGTGAAGAGGGAACATAAGATGCGGTGCCAGCTACAGCATCGCGCGTCCCAGGCACACATGAACTCATCAGCATCGAGATACGCCAGCACAACGGGTCACGTTGGCGAGTTTGCGACGACAGGAAAAAAGATCCCTGGGTACACCAACCCCAGGAACGATTTTCAGTTGGCGTCACGTGTCCTGGAAAAGAATCCCTATGTGGTAAAATGACCAGGGATATAATACCCCCTTGACCCTATAACAGACATGGACAATAAGAGAGTCAAAGACCTCCAGAAGAAAACCAATCAGTCCGCATGGCGGGTCAACCCTTCCCAGTTGTCGTTTTCCATGGGAAAGCCCCTCACGGAAGAAGAATTCAAATCCTTATGCGCTCACCAAAACATGACCCCGCATATTCACCGTGTCGATTCACAGAAAAAATAATCTTTTGAGAGAATACCCAGTGAATACATGAAAAATAACAATATCCTTATTATCGTCGCGGTTGTCGTCATCCTCTGTTGTGCCTATTTCTTCATGACACGTGGAGGAGGCGGTGTATCCAAGCCCAAGGGAGTCATCGAGACCCAGATGCCACAATGGGGGTACTCCCTCGATAATGATGGGTACGATGACGCCGGTATGCCACAAGACCTCCCAGAAACGCTCCCAGCGCCCCCAGTCACCGATACCCCAGAGCCAGAGATGATGGGAACTGCAGCCGAGCCACCCATGTCATGGGGAATGGGTATGGAAACCACTCCAGGACCAGTTGTACAGAATAAAGAAGAATTCACCCAGTACACAGATACCGAGGGATTCACCCAGTACGCCCCACGCCGCTTCAAGGGTGACATTCTGTAAACGTATATCGCATTCCGTGAGTAGAAACACCGCACGTTGTGCCACCCCACACGTGTGGACAAAATCTCTTTTGTCCACCCGTGTCGATAGGTGTTTTTGTATCGATTTTTATTGCTCTTCTACTCTAGACTCATGATTCGAGTTGCATTCGTCTCTAGAGGTCACAAGGACTTGTTGAAACTCAGAACAATGATCTTGGTCAATGAACTCCAGCAATATGATGGTCCAACTCGAGAAACATCGAGAATCGTTATCGGATGTTTTGATCGGTCAAAGGTTATCGGATACGTCGCGATCAATCGTCCTGGAGAGCGTCATAAGACCAAACATATCACGTCGAGTTGGAAGGATGCTCACGAGTTACGAGGATTGATGGTGCACCCGAGGTATAGAAGAAAGGGTCTTGGAAAGCTGCTCATGTATGCCGGAGCCCGATTCGTTCAAGCTGATGGTGGAAAGACCATGATTGCATCGGCAAGACAGGAAATGCTTCCACTATATATGCAGTTTGGGTTCACGGGTGTACACGATCACGCAAAAAACATCGGAAACGTGCGCTACATTCCAGGCGTTATGTCGGATGTCTCTCGGGTACAACCCATTTTCGGATCGAGCATCGACTTTGAGTGGGACTTGCCATTTCCGGTGGTACCGCACCAATCATGTCCGCATGGGATGGGGTCTCCAAACATCCCAGTCTCCAAATCCGTTATACGGGCGGATGTGTTGGATGCATGGTACGAACCGAGCGAGTCGGTCGTCGTGACGTCGGACGGTATAAAGAACACACCTCAGGATCCAACGGCACTTGTGGACGCAATACATCAATCTCGCGGCATTCCTCGTCAAAATATCATTGTCGGTCCAGGTTCTAGCGCGCTCATGTATACAGTATTCCCGCTATGGTTTTCACGCGGGTCTCGTGTACTTGTGGTGACGCCGACGTATGGAGAGTATCCACATCTCCTCGCCTCTCTTGGGTGCTCCGTCATAGAAGTACACGAGACGATGCTCCAGACCAGATCATTGGTCGATATCATTAGGTCGCAGTCGGAGCCAATAGATGGTCTTGTGTTGGTCAACCCGAACA
>Ga0194130_10001854_pt1 | contig 32390 bp, 24 predicted proteins | sample TA2KigsurfametaG_FD_160084 | JGI IMG/M metagenome (GOLD analysis project Ga0194130, IMG submission 160084) | Freshwater microbial communities from Lake Tanganyika, Tanzania - TA2015050 Kigoma 12 surface | ecosystem: Environmental > Aquatic > Freshwater > Lake | place: Tanzania: Lake Tanganyika...
GGCTCGCATGCTTCGCCAAGAAAGGCTGAACGCTGCCACGCTTGCGGCGTTGCCGGCCTGGATGTTCGTCGAGGAAGGCTGGAGCACCCTCGGCGCACGACTCGCGCCCGGCCTACTGATCCTGCTGACGTTGGTGCTGGCGATTGGCGTGTCGGGCTGGCGCGCACTCGACCTCGCCGGGCGGACAGCCTGAGCGGATGTCGGTCCGTACGCTGTTGTCCGTACGAGGCGCATCGGCACTTCTCGACTTCCAGATGTGGTGCTGGGGGCAGGACGTGCACCACGACGCGGGCAATCAACTCCTGGCAGCCGGCTTGATGCGCGTGCGCCCGCCAGCGGGCAAGCACGGCAGCACGATGTACCGGACGACGCTGCCGGGAGGCCGCACGCTGTGTCTGTGGGGCTTCGCCGTCGGCGTACTGGTGGACGACGGGCCGTGCCTCCTCCTCAAGCGGCACGGTTTCGCGCTGCGACTCGTGCCCGCCACGCGCTTCCCGACGCCACTCTGGAAGCCCACCGCGCTGCCCCGCGGTCAGCTCGCTCGCGAACGCAATTGCCGCGAGACAGTGTGTGGCCACTTCGTGGCACTCGCCGAGTGGATTGCGGCCTACGAGGACGGCATCTGCATGCAGCTCGGGACCGCGTGGCGCCAAGAGTGCGCCAGCCGACGCCCGCGCGAACAGCGGCATCGGCTGCCGATTCCCCCCGACACGCTCGCGCAGGCGTGGCAGTTGCTGCGCGACGACCTGACGTTCCTTCCTGCGGCCGTGGCAACGCGGCCGGCGACCCTAGCTTCCTGAGGTTCCGATGTCCCGTCCGACCAAGCTTCCCGTCACCGTGCTCAGCGGCTTCCTAGGCGCGGGCAAGACCACGCTGCTCAATCACATCCTCGCCAACCGCGAGGGGCTGCGCGTGGCCGTGATCGTGAACGACATGAGCGAGATCAACATTGACGCACAATTGGTGCGCGACGGTGGCGCCGCACTCGACCGCGTAGAGGAACGCCTGGTCGAGATGACCAACGGCTGCATCTGCTGCACGCTGCGCGAGGATCTGTTGATCGAAGTGCGTCGTCTCGCTGAGGAAGGCCGCTTCGACTACCTGCTGATCGAGAGCACCGGCATCGGCGAGCCGATGCCGGTCGCTGCGACCTTCTCGTTCCGCGACGATGCGGGCATGGCGCTGCAGGACGTGGCGCAGCTCGACACGATGGTCACGGTGGTGGACGCCTCGTCGTTCCGCCGCGACCTCGACGAGGCCGCCGACCTCGCCGCGCGTGGGCTGGCCGCCGGCGAAGGCGATGAGCGGACCATCGCCGACCTGCTCATTGACCAGGTGGAGTTCGCCGATGTGATCGTGCTCAACAAGACGGACCTCATGACGCCGGAGGCGCTGGGTGAGCTCGAGGCCATCATCGCGCATCTGAACCCGGTCGCGAAGCTCGTGCGCGCCGCGCGCGGCCGTGTGCCATTGCGTCAGGTGCTGGGCACGGGGCTGTACGACGAAGAGCGTGCGGCAGCGATGCCGGGCTGGATCAAGGAGCTGCAGGGCGAGCACATCCCCGAGACGCTCGAGTATGGCATCTCGAGCTTCGCGTATCGAACGCCGCGGCCGTTCCATCCGGCGCGGTTGATGCCGGTGGTGGTGCAGGGCTTCGCGGGCTGCGTGCGCTCGAAGGGCTTCCTCTGGCTCGCGACGCGGCCGGAGATCGCCGGAAACTGGGCGCTGGCCGGTGGGTCGTTGGACATCACGCCCGCGGGGTTCTGGAGCGAAGGGGCGACGCGCGGCCAGACGCTCGTGTTCATCGGCATCAGGATGGACGAAGCGGCCATCCGCAGTTCGCTCGATGCGTGCTTGCTGACCGACGAGGAGATGGCGGCGGGCCCAACCGTGTGGACGGCGTTCGCCGATCCGTTTCCGGAGTGGCCGGCGATTGTCGAAGACGAGCACGAACACGACCTCGACGAGCGGGCACCGTGGCAGGGTTGATGGACGGGCGGCGGCGCTGATGGCGCGCCGCCGCTTACCGGTCACCGTGATCAGCGGCTTTCTCGGCGCAGGCAAGACGACGTTGGTGCGCCGGCTCATCCGCGACCTTGCGCCGCAGCGGGTGGCCGTGATCGTCAACGACTTGAGCGAGCTACCCGTGGACGCCGACTTGGTGCGGGAGACGCGCGAGGGGCACGACGAGTTGGTCGTTAACCTGCATCGCGGTTCGCTCGGGGGCACGCTCCGGGAGGCGTTTCGAGGCGCACTCGACGCGATGGTCGCCGACGAGCAACTCGCGCACTGCCTCATCGAAACCTCCGGCGGCACACATCCCGACCGTCTCGTTGCCGATCTGACGGCGCGCGACGATATCGTCTTCGATGGATTCGTGACGGTCGTCGATGGTCTGAACTTGCTGCGGGACTTCGATGGGGGACGGGCGCTGCTGGCCCCGAGCGCGCCAGACGACCTGCGCGCGCTGCTCACGGCGCAGGTCGTGGCCGCGTCAGTGCTCATCGTCAGCAAGGCCGATCGGCTGCGGCGCGCGGAGGCTGAGTCCATCCTGCGTGTCCTTCGGCAGCTCAACGCGCGGGCAGTCATCATTACGGCGGCCTACGGACACGTCGATCCGAAGCGGATCGTGGGCCTCGGCGGTGTCGGGCAGCGCCGTCGCATCACCGGCCACGTCACCGCCGAGGATGAGCCTGCGCGCTTCGACCTCGGCAGCGAAGTGCTCCTCGATCCACGTCCGTTCCACCCGCAGCGCCTGCATGCGCTGTTCACGCAGGCGCTGCCGGTGGGTATCCATCGCAGCAAGGGATGGCTCTGGCTCGCGTCGCGTCCGCTCGACGTGCTGGTGTGGAGCCAGGCTGGCTCGTACCTCGGCCTCGAATGGGCGGGCACGTGGAAGGCGGGCGTGCTTGCGGACCCCGATGCCCGACTGCGCCCCGAGGAGCGCCAAGCCCTCGCCGTGCACGTGCAGTCCGTGCACCGGGTGTTCGGCGACCGCCACTGTGAAATGACGTTCATTGGCCATGCGAATGCGCGCGCCGCGTTCCGCACGCAGCTCGAGGCCTGCCTTTGCACTGACCGCGAGATCGATGCGTGGACGCAGGGCGCGTCCTTCGACGATCCGTGGCCGACACGCATTCGTAGTATCTAGCCATTCCTCACGCTTTCCCTCTCTCCGCATGCCGACCTACGTCTACGAGACGATTCCCGCGAGCCCAGATGACGCGCTGGAGCGGTTCCACGTGCGCCAGTCGATAAGCGAGCCCGCACTCGCGACCCATCCGGAGCGCGGCGTGCCAATCCGACGCGTGATCACCGGTGGCGCGGGCATCTTCTCCTCGACGGGCGCCACCGAGCGCTCGGCGTCCACCACCCGCGTCAGCACCGGCGGCGGGGGCCTCGACTGTGGCTTCGGCTGCGACTGCTACCGGTGATGCAGACTCCGCTCGTCATCCTGACCGGATTCCTCGGCGCCGGCAAGACGTCCTTTCTTCAGCGCTGCCTGCCGCGGCTCGATTCGAGCGTTCGGCCGCACGTCATTCTCAACGACTACCGGAACGCGCGCGTGGATGCCGAGCGGCTCGCGACACTAGACGCCGTCGTGACACCGCTGAACGGCGACTGTGTGTGCTGTGGCTCGCGGGAGGAACTCCTCGCGGTCCTGCTTGACCTGCAACCGGGCACAGGCGACGCCGTCGTGCTCGAAGCGAACGGGACCACCGACTCCGAAGAGCTGATCAGCATGCTGATGCTCGATCGGCGGCTGGGCGCGTTCGCGCGGCCGACGCAGGTGGGGGTGGTCGACGCGCTGCGCTGGCAACGGCGCGACTGGCACAACGCGCTCGAGGAAGACCAAGTCGCAACGGCCTCGCACCTCTGGCTAAACTGGACGGAGCGAGCCGGCGCGGCACGCAGCGCCGAAGTCGAGGCGGCGGCTTTGATCGTCAACCCGTACGCCGAACGCATCACGCCGGAGTCGTTCGCGGCCTCGCTGTCGACGATGGTGCGCACGATGGCAGAGGCCCCGGCGCGGCGCCTCCCGCTGGCCCACGCGCCGGAGACGCCAGCGGACCACGCCCACCACGAGCACGCCGACCACGAGCACCAGCATCACTTCGCCTCACTCGAGGTTCCGTCTCCGCCGCTGGTCGATCGCGAGGTACTGGCATCGATGGTCGCCGCACTGCCGCCGGAGGTCGTCCGCGCCAAGGGCCTCGTGCAGTTCAGGGACGCGCCGGGCGAGCACTACGTGTGGAGTGCGATGCGCGGAGACCCGACGCTGTTTCACGATCGTGTGCCCACGCCCCGTCTGGCGCCGCTCGCGCTGTTCATCGGTGCCCGGCTGCCTGCTGAGCGGCTGCGTCATCTCGTGGCGTCGCTTGGTGCGACGCCGGCGTCAGAACCCGTATAGGGCCTCACCAGCGCGCCGAGCAAGTCGACGATGCCCTCGCCTTCGCTGGCGAACGCATCGATGACCGCGCCGGACGCTACCGACGCCGCCACCGCTCCCGTGCGCACCGTCCCGCCGCGGGACATCACCCACAGGTCATCGGCGAGTCGGAGTGCGAGGTCCAAGTCGTGGGACGAGAGAAGGATCGCGCAGCCGGCTTGCCCTGCGAGGTCGCGCAACAAACGCATCGTCTCGAGCCGGCGCGGAAGGTCGAGGAACGCGGTGATCTCATCGAGCACCAGCACCCGCGGCTGCTGCGCGAGGGCGCGGGCGATCAGCGCACGCTGCTGTTCACCATCGCTGAGTTCGGCGCAGGCCCGCTCGGCCAGGGACGCGGCCGGCGAACGGTCGTCTAGCGACGGTGAGCGGTGGTCCCGGTTGCGACAGCGCGCGCCCAGCGCCAGCCGATGATGATCCCCGTCCAGCTCAGCGCCATCCCTCCGAGCGACAGCACGATCAACGTCACGTCCCATAGCGGGCGCTGCCAGCCAAACCACGGGAGATCGAAGTCGTGCAGCCCGACATAGAGCCAGCGGTTCCAGCGACTGCGGGTGACCATCTTTCGCGCGACCTGGCCGGTGCGTGGATTCAAGTAGAAGGTCGTGGCGTCCGCGTCCGCGAACGCCGCGCGAACCACGGGCAATGGAAGGAGCCCCTCGGTGTCGTAGTAGTACGCATCGTAGCGCGCGAGGGTGTCGACGCGGTGCAGACGCGCACCCGGCAAGAGGGTGGGCGCTCGAGCGGCCAGCGATCTCATCGGTAGGGCGTCCATCACCTGCGCCGAATCGGCGCGTACGAGTCGGGTGCGACTCGCCGCCGCGAAGGCCAACCAGTACGGAACGCCATCCACCTGAATGGCCTGGATCTCGCGAGCTGCAAAGTCCGTCCCGAGCAGCGCGAGCGCCACATCCACGCCGACGGCGAAGCGCGAGGCATCGAAGTCTCCCCCGCTCCACGCGAGCCGCTCGGCGCGCGATGGTCCGGTGCTCGGGCTCCACTCCAGCGGGTTCATCGACATCATCCCGCTGAACACCCAGGTGCAGGTCGTAAAGCCGAAGGCGAGGCCTAGCAGGTGGTGCCAACGCAACCAGAAGCCGCGGTACGGCGTGCGCGGTAACGGCGTTCCCGCAGCCAAACCGCGCTGGCGGAGCCGCCGACGCCAACGGAACTGCCAGACACCGATCGCCAACCCCGCAAGGCAGGCGATCGTCCCAACAGCCGACAGTACGATGACGATCCACGCCCAGAGATCGGCGTGCCGCCGCAACTGCCACGGGTATATCCAGTGTGGAATCGCCCCGAACCATGCCACGAGGCGCTCGCCGCGCGTGGAGTGGTGGACCACATCGGCCGCACGGGGCGAGACGTAGAGGCGGGTCCCAAGGGCATCGTCCACCTCCCAGCGATGCAGGGGCATCTGGTTCCGCACCGTCCGCGTGAGCGTCCACTGGTCGCTATCCTCGAGCGTACCGGCATAGCGCAACGGCGCCGTCGCATCGCGGAGGAACTCGCGTGCGAGCGCTGCGGTCATCGCGGTGTCGGAGGCTGGGGCGCTGCGCGATGTGCCGTCGGCCGCCTGCACCGCGTGATGGCGCCCAAGGGAGTCCGTCCAGCGCCACACGGCGACACCATCCGCCATGCCTAAGCGGAGCGTTGAAGGCGCATCGGCTTGCGCGCGGCGCTGCAAAGCCTCAGCGGTCACGGACGGCGCGCACGGCGCGCAGCGGATGACAGGCACGGTATCGAGCCGTTCACGAAGCGTCAGGTTCGGATATCCCGAGTACATCATCACGATGCCGGAACCGAACCAGGAAAAGAACAGGACACACAGTCCTATCCCAAGCCATAAGTGCAACAGAACTACCCAGCGCTTAAGTAGGTGTGTTTTCAAACGCGGAAGCCCACTACAGCGTTGTGTACTTCTGAGCGACACACCGGTTCAACAGGGCACATTGGTCCTTGCAGGGGCTGGTGTCATACCGCACAACGAAGCAGTGCCATTGTGCACGAATGCCGTAGTGTGACACTCCGCATCAGTCTTCCTCGCTCCCTCCATCGCCGGATGGTCAAAAATGGTTACTGACTGGTCCGATTTACATGGTGGGATAGCACATGCGCATCTTTGCACATTTTTTTGTGGTCCCTAGCCAGTATAAGCCACGGTCGCCAGATATCATGGAATCCTTACTTGATGAAACAAAGTGGGCCACAGATACACCATCACCAGGTCTTTTGTGATCACAGATGACATGCGTACATGCTGAAGCCCTTTCTCTGCCCTTTCTCATGGCCCAGCCCAGAGGGTACCTGCCCATGACAGGCTACATGCTCGCCCAGGTACTGGCCTGAGTGCAGTCCAAGCAGTCTGATTTGAGCTGTCTAGCTCGCGCTAACGATAGCATTTAGAAAAGCGATACGCGTCACATTGCAACAGGCTTAGGGGAAGGTGATTTTGGATCTACTAGCGGCCTCCGATTACGCAGATGTTCCTCCATCTTAAGGCGTGGTACACCTTCCCGAATCCATTGCGGCGCCGGCTTTCCCTGGAGGAAGTGGTCAAACCACTCCTGCATCCGTATCGCATAATCCTTCTGATTCGCAGGGCGAGCGAGGCCGTGGTTCTCACCGACATATTCCAACAGCACAACCTCCTTGCCAAGCTCTCGCAGCGTGTTGTAATGTGTGATTCCTTGGTTGAAATCTACCGCTCCGTCACGGTCGTTGTGCAAAATCATGAAGGGAATATTTACATTTTGAGCAAATCGGTTAGGCGAATTCCGCAAATATGCATCAGGGTTTTGAGCGTAGCTTGAGCGGAAGCGTCCCTGGCTTGAGATAAAAATTCCTTGATTTGTATTTCCGCTATTCCAGTACACTGAGCTAAACATTGACACCATGTCTGTAAGTGGCGCACCGGCGATCGCCGTCTTGAAGAGGGTCGTCTGAGTAGTAATAAAGCTCGTCTGGTAGCCACCCCAACTGTGCCCCTGCAATGCGATATTTGTCGAGTCAACTATTCCCGCTGCGATTGCAGCCTTTACTGCCGGAACAACGCACCAGACCGCTGAGCGACCTGGATCATCAAGCTGATACCGAATGTCAGGCATAAAGTATGCATACCCACGGGATGTGTACACACTAGGGTTCGCGTAACGTGTCGCGTTTGGCTGTGCGTAAGAGTGAAGCCCCTGGCTCAGCAACTCATAGATATATGTGAGCGTAGGAAAGCGCTTCCCCTCCTCGTAGCCTGCTGGGAGAAAGAGCGCACCTTGCATTGGTACATCGCTATTTTCGCATTTATAGTCAATAAGCCGCGCTCCAGCACTCCATGCTATATCCTTTTGCTGCGGGTTGGCATCAGTGAGCCGCCGCTCATTCATAAGTCCAGCGTCAGCAGCATACCAGTCTGGAAATCGCACAAAAGTTTGCCGTGTATACGCCCACAACTCGGCGTCGCGCGCACGGCGGTAATCAATCTTCGCATCTTCCCAAGCTAAAATGCGCACACCACCACGCTGTGCGTCCACCTGTGCAAGCCCCTCCTTCTTTGAGCGCTCACCGTACATCTCGACAAACAGCGGCTTTAATAGGTCAATTCCTCGCTCCTTTGGATCCACGCCAACACGCAACTGGTAGCGAATCCTTTTCGCCTTACCATCCCCCGTGATGTTTATTGCCTGGCCAGAAGCGACGCTTACGCGCCAAATGTCCCATTTATCTCTAAGTAGCAGTTGGCGCGAGTCACGAGACCAGCCAAATGGCGGTGCTACCGGCGGCTTTATGATATTGTGATCATCCTCATCATCCCAAAAGGTAGCAGGGACACCCGCCGTCACGCGGCGTGACTGCTTACTTTCGAATTCAAAAATGCTCCAATGGCCGTCATCATACCAAGCGACCCGCTCGCCGTCAGGTGCAAGAAGCGTACGATACGCACCACCAGGATTTTGTAATCCTTTTGCGATTAATGTTCGCTCTCCCGACATTACATTGATGGCAAAAAGGTCACGCAGCGCACGGCCATCAACACTTGCTTGCCGCTCATATGGAGAAAAGTCAGCACCAAGCCCCCATCGGTCATTGTTAGAGACTACCACATCACGGATATTTGTATCGGAAAGCTGAACGACCTTCGGAGCAGCCAGATGCCACGCTGCGAGATAACTGAAGGTACGGTCCTGCGACTCTGTGACCTGCTGCGCACTTTGAAGTCGCGAATCTTTCCAGTGCCAAAGAATCAATGATGGTGTGTCCTCGTCCTGGCGTGCCGGAGCGACTTGTCCGCCAGCGCCAGCACCTGGAGCCGGTGCGCTACTGGTACTGCTCGCCGGCGGTGCCGTTGAGGCGGGCAACGCAGGTCGCGGCTCACGAAGTCCAAAGTATATTGTCCCCCCTGCGTCGCTCCACTTCGGCGTACGATCAGCACTTACCTGCAGTCCATTTGGTATCCCTGAGCTCCGATCATCGATGCGCACCGTCTTCGGCATACGCCCGGAGAGTTGTGCCCACCCTAGAATCGTCGACACGGTGTCGCGCGTGATTGAGTCAGGACTAGAGCGGATCACCGCGAGCGCGTACCCTGTATCAGCCCACGCTAATCGCCGGTATTGTGCCTTTGCGCCGTCCAGCGCGCGCACTATGCCTGTCGCTAATTCCCGGATCTGTACTCCATTTCCAATCTGATCGCGCTGATCTACGGTCCACGCTAAAAATCGACCGGATGCATCAAATGCAAACTCTCCGACGCCAACCAATGTCACGGGTGTGATTTCCGTCAAATCAACAAGCAACACAGTCGAGCCACCCACAGGAGGTGTGCTATTGCCTCCAGCTGGTATATCAGGGGCTAACAATTGTATTGCGATGACATCGCTGCGATCTCCCGCAAACCGGAAGCTCCGCGCCCGCTCAAATTCTCGCTTTCTACCCGTAGCCAGGTCCATGACCACGACTTTTGTCACGGATGTTTTTCGATCTCGCCTTATTTTTTTCGCCTCTTCGGCAGTAGGATACACTAAATACGCGACCCACCGATTGTTACCGGAAATGGCTATGCTACCCGTGCCCAAACCCGCTGGGGGCTCACCAATTGGGGCTCGTGTCTCTACTGCTTCCGCAGTGGTTCCCCGCACCACCAACTCTGCATCGCCCTCGTTTGGCGCAAGCACGTAGGCGATCCAGCGACCATCGTTCGAAAGCACCAGGTTGCGAATACCGCGCCAGGAAAGAAGATCCTCCATCGAGAGGGCGCGCTTGGTCGCGCCTGGCTGCGCCGTCGCGATACTGGCCAAAGCAGGAAGTGCGAAGGCCAGTGCAGCCACATATGTGAAGCGCGTATGCATTACAGTGACGCGCAAGCACTTGTAGCACCATGTGGCAACAAAAAATTTAGTGAACATTGGATTTTTAGTTTGAGGGATTATAAGTAATAAACCTGCGTTACAGCTTGCCTCAGTGCTAGTCTTTTTATCTCATGCAACATAGCGCTAATCCGCAGCTGCCATGATATCTTCCTTGATGCTTAGAAGGGCGCAGTGCACGTTCAGGATTCCTGTGGGCCGCTAGCGTGGTGAGTGTCCAGGGTGCTAAACGTACCGTGGTCTAGCAATCAGCAACTGACGTTAATAGAACTACTGCTGACCGCGGCAGAGCCTTCGGTAACCCCTACTTGGAACATATAATCTGGCTACATGTGACCGTGTTTACACACTCGGCGTTGACAATCACGGCACGTAGGCGCGCACAACCTGAATTCCGTCACCGAATGTCGTTGCCAACAGTAGCATTAACTTCGTTGCTTCAAGTGCGCTTGGCCAATGTGCCCACTCATTTAGCGTGTGCTGGTCCCCACCATATGATCGGCCAATGGCAATGCTCGGGACCCCTGCAACCACGCCGATATTGGCATCCGTACTTCCAGTAGCTAGCGCCTGCTGGGCACCAGGCATGCCAATCCTCACCCCAAGATGCTGCTGGATATCAATCGCAGTTTGCACAAGCGGATGCCGTCGTGCAAGAGCGAGCATTCGCTCCGTTCCACCAGCGCGATTTTTCTGCTCAGTCTCTATCTTAAGCCCAACCCGTGCTCGGTACGCCGCTGCTCTTACAATTGTCTCAATTTGGCGATCGAGTGAATCAAGGAGCACTGGATCAGATGAGCGGAGATCGACAGTGAAGTAAAGATCCTGTGGAATTCCATTAAAAATTGCCCCACCGTGTACCTGCCCCACATTGATGACGGCGCCATTCGGAAGGGCAGGCGGCTGCAGTTCATAGATGCGCAGTACCGCATCGGCCATCGCCAACACTGGCGTTGGCTTACCTCGCGACTGCAGGGTGTGAGATCCATCCGATGTAAACCGATAGCGCGTCCAATAAATACCAAGTGCCCCGTAGTTAATTGGACCAAGTCCTCCGTCCATTGCGACCAGAAGGTCGGGCTTCAAATTGTGATCAAACCAGTACTGCATCCCACGCAGTCCAAGTTCCTCCTGTACCGTTGCAACAAAGACAAGATCACCCTTAGTTATCACCTTTGCAGCATTAAGCGCCCGAATAGCGGCAAGCATATTTGCCACCGAGGCGCTGTTGTCAAAGATTCCCGGAGCACGGAGAGTATCACCATCACGGTCGACCGTCAGATTTGTCTCACTTGCGTGAACAATATCCATATGCGCTGCGAACACGATTGTCGGGCCACCTCCGGTCCCCTTCCTGACCCCGGTGATATTTCCTATGGAATCAATAGACACATGGAGCCCTGCGCGTATCATTTGTGACTGCACATAGGCGCCGCGCACCTCTTCCTGTGTCGACTTCCCAAGCATCTGTGCGATACGGATCCATTCGTCGACCTGCTGTGGGAATTTCTGCTCGAGATGTTGGAGTGCCGCCCTCACGTCAGGTCGCTTAAGCAACATGGGATCCCACGCCGTAGGGAACGAAGGCGCCTGAGCAAAAAGAGGGGTGGTGACGAAAACGACAGCAATAGATATGCCGAAATGAAGTGCGGCCCGGATTCTAGCTGCGACGATTAATAGATAATGGGTCATGTGTGAGGGGAGCAGATACTGAGAATCTACGTATTAGCTTTCCTCATAGCTACCCTATGCACTCGACTGTTACGCTATTTGCTTACATTGCGCGTTGATCACCCATTATATAGTCCCGAGTGCCCGATAATATTATCTGCTTAATTGGTCGATTCCTTATCTACTCAAATTATTGATGCTTACGCATGGGGTCCGCGTTTTAAAGGCTTTACTTTTTATCGACTACTGGGGCAGCTTAGTAGCAAGCAGCCTCACCCGTACGCTCTCATCTTGGCTCAGCACGTTCTGCGACATGCCAAGACGCCATATTGTTACGCTGAACGCCGCAAATCGTGCGCGGGGCACGTTCTCGCTACCCCTTACCCTGCACACGGAATCCGAGGTAAGAGAAACGAGGAACACCGGGCAACCTCCGCGCAGATGTCGCTGCTAGCTGAAGGCTGGAGAAGCGATGGCGTTCCGACTGACAAAAGGCCTCAGTACGGGGTGAGCCGTGTGCGAGACGCCGTCGCCGCGTCAATCTTCGGTCGCGTATACAACACAGGGAAATACCGGTCCCGTGCCCACTCGCCGAAGAGATCGCGATAGAACGGGCTCGCTGGGTCCCCGGACTGGCCCGGGGTATTGGTGCCGAGGGCGAGGTCCCAGTCCGCGAGGTCGATCGCGATCCGGAAGGAGGCGCCACTCGTCTGGTTGTCGCCGCTCCCGTTCGCATTGAGGGTGAGGCCGTAACCGCCGCGCGGTGCTGGGCCCACGTCGAGGCGTACGCGCAGCGAGTCTGCCACGAGTCCGCTTAGCACATGCCGGATCATTACGTGCTTGTAACCCGATCGGCCATACGCCCAATCTGACACCTCCGCGCCGAACCGCTCTCGCAGTGAAGCCTCCGCGTCTGAGAGCGCCTGCACAAGCAGTGCATCACGTGACATCAGTGGCGCTGGCCCCCACGTGCCGTCAGGGACCGCCACCGCGCGCAGTACCACGTCAAACGGGATTTCCGGCATCACCGCCCGCTCGGCCGGCGCCACGAGGCGCTCATAGACGAGGCGCGTGAGCCGACGTTCCCACGCTACATAGATTCCCGCCTCTACGCTCTCCTTGGCGAGTACGTGGTCCCAGAGGAGTAGACGCCTTCGGAGCGAATCGAGGCGCGGCGTGAGTACGGCGACATCACGCAGCAGTCGCGTTAGTTCCCGCGCGGGTAGCGAAAGCTCGTCTGTCTGTAGGCGCGACATATCCATGAGCGAGAACCGCCGGCCGCTCCCAAGAACCTCGGTCGCGCGCGCCCACCGGTGTGGACTCGCCCAGGTGAAGCCGATCGCATCCATTGCGGGAAAGCCGCGCGGAACGTTGTCCTGATTAGCCGTCGCGAGGAACCCTTCGGCGGGGTCCAGTATATGCGGCTTCTGCAGGATGTCGAGAAACCCGTTCCATTCGTAGCGACCATCACCCGGAACGGGGACAAGCCCACTGAAGTTCGGACGGCGCGGTGCGATCCCCACCGCCTGCCATCCAATGTGGCCCGTACGGTCTGCCCAGATCATGTTCTCGCCCGGAATATGCCCGTAGCGGTTCGCCGCGCGGAACTCTCCCCACGTCGTCGCCTGGTCGATCCGCAGGCTCGACAAATACGGTGCCCCACCGGGCTCGAGCCACGCCGCCCGCACTGCAAACGCTCGATGCCGCACGGTATCCTGGTACACTACTGGCCCATGCCGCGTATATCGGTGCCGCACAATCGCGGGACGCTGGGCCTTCACTTGGATCGTGTCGGCGATGACTCGCATCGGCTCCCATTGCCCGCGATAACGATAGCGGTCGGCGTTTGCGGGGTCGGTCTCGTAGACGAGGAGATCCTCGCCATCGGTTTCGAAGATCGTGAGCCCCCAGGCGCCGTACTGGTTGTGACCGATCGAGATACCCGGGAGCACCGGCTCGCCGCCGCCGATTACATTCCACCCCGGCCCCACGAGATGTGCGAAGTAACGGAGCGAAGGGACCGAGATTGCCCGGTGCGGATCGTTCGCAAGCAGCGGCGCGCCGCTCTGGCTCAGTCGGCCGCTGACAATCCAGTTATTACTCCCGCCGACGAGGCGTTCGCGGGACCAGTCGATGGGGTCAGCCTCGTCCGTCACACCCGCCTCGTCGGATGCCATGCGACGCGCAGAGGGGACCATCGGATCCACATTATGCAGCCCGGTCGTATGCGCCATCCGGTACGCCGGCGCGATGTCCTCCGCTCGGAATCGTAGCGGCCCGCGGAACGCATTGTAGAGCTTGAGAATATCGGCGGCAAGCAGCCCGGAGTCAATGCCGGGTGCGAGGGTCAGATCGGGATTACCCGGCCGGAACGCCTGCAGCGCCTTGACGCGCGCCGGTCCCAGCGCCGCAACCATCCGCCCGTAGTCGAGTTCTTCGGTGATATTACCAAGCAGACCCTGGTGCCGTGAGATCACGACCTCAGGCGTCCAGAGGCCGGGGAGTATATTAAGGATCCTGAATTCAATTGGGAGGCGTGCGGGATCGCGGCGCGCCTCGATTACGTACGCGTTGATACCGTCAACGAACGCCGTGATGATTGCGCGCCCGCGCGGATGGTAGTGCTGCAGTTCGGCGGTAAGATCGCCGCGAAAACGGAAGAGCCGTGCACCAATGTCGCGGTCCAGTTCGCGCGGGCCGAGCCACTCGGCCACCGTTCCCGTCGCCTGCCGTCGCCAGACCTCGAACTGGAAGAGCCGGTCCTTCGCGGCGGCCCATCCCTGCGCGAAAAAGAGGTCGTGCTCCGTCTTCGCGTAGATATGATTGATTCCCCAGTGGTCACGGACGATCTCGACCGGCTGTTTGAGTCCCGGGAGGCGGAGCGTTGTCTCATCTACAGCGGTCGGCTGCGCGCCGAGAAGAGCGCTGGTAGCACAGAGCAGGCCGAGGACTGCGCGGACGGAGGTGGAGTGTCGCATCTGAAAGGTCAGGTGTGCGGCGGGTGGGTCGTTCCGACAAATAGGGATGGCGCCAGTGCGCGTGAGACGCTTAGGTGGAAATCGCCTGCATCAAGGGTGTTGCACTCGGTAGAATATACATCCTGCGTAAACTCCCGAACACATGGATTTGAGATCGTTATGCTTCAATTAAGTAACTCAATTGACAGTCCCCAACCACATGTGGTTCGATATGTCGCACAGAATTACGGCTCGAGAATTACGCTTACCCCGCTCTCCGATGCCAACTAGCTACCTGCTTCCATTATTTCCGATCCCCTACCTCACTAATTACAAAGACGTTTATGCGAGGCAGCTGCAAATTATGTGGCTCTCTACGGAACACGGCTAAAAGTAAGGTCCCAGACCCGCGCTGACCCGATATGCATTTCAATTACCGTACCTCGAGCATCTCGCACGAACCATATTGTCCCAAGCCCGGCATCAAGGGTAAAGGCATCTCGGTAAATCGGTGTCAGTATCGAGCGAACACCCTTGCGGACCGATGCGACCAGCTGGCCCTTCTCAAGCACCAGTGTCCAGGTGGCAGCGATCTCATCAGAGCGGTACCGCCCAACAAAAGAGATTAGCTGATCACTGATCGGAGCCCATCGCGCAGCGCTGGCAAACATATAGGCAACAGTATCCGCATCAGTGCCAATCACACGGAGGCTCCGTGGGGTGCCATCTGGTCCCATTTCAAAGAGTCCTCGATTTGGCCCAACCATTACCCCCCCATCGCGAGTAGCCCGGAGCGCAGCACCTGTCAGACCTTGCACAGTGCCTACAATGAGTGGTTCATGTGTGCGGAGGCTACGATAAACCCCTGTAAGGCGTGCACGAAGAGCTGGGTCAACAGGCACGGTATCAGGCGCTGCCGGCACAATGAGGCCTGGGAGGAGTGCGTCCGCTAATTGCCGCGTGAGCTGAGCAGCAGGTGCGCCTGCTGCGTTACAAAGAACTGCGATCGAGAGCGCGTGTGCCGGATATCGCGCGAGATACGTGCTATACCCAGCCGTTGCCCCAGAATGAGCAATCTCCGGAGTACCTCGGTAGCTTCCGACAATGATGCCCGCTGCGTAGGCAATCGTCCGGCCACTCGTAAGCACTGCACGTGACTGAAGCGCATCGACTGCGGCAACACCCAGTGTCTTTGCGGTTAGATGGTCATTCCAGCGGAGCCAATCACCTACCGTGGTAAGCATTCCACCGGGCCCGTGGACATTTTCAAAAGGCATCTCGAGTTCCCACCCATCACCACTTCGGCTGTACGCCTGCGCGCGGCCAGGAACGATAGTGCGGAAGTTCGTCCGCCACCGCGTGGACATCAGGCCGAGAGGGGCGAAGATGCGGTCCTCAGAAAACTGAGCAAACGACATTCCGCTTACCCGTTCGACAATGGCAGGCAGAAGGGCAAATCCAGAGTTTGTGTATGAGTACGCATCGCCAACAGGGTGATTAAGCCTGCGCTGTGCGGTGATTATCTCAAGCAGGTCCTGCTGCGTATGCACGCGAGAACCACGCGGCCAGCCCGCAAGAGCCACGAGGCTGCTCCACTCGCGCAGACCACTGGTATGCGAGAGTAGGTGTCGTACGAGTACTGGTTTGGGATACTCAGGAAGCTCTGGGATGTAGCGGCGAACCGAATCGTCAAGGTGCAGCCGCCCATCCTGCACAAGCAGGAGAATCGCCATCGCAGTAAATTGTTTTGCAACCGATCCTGACTCAAAGATGGTATTTACCGTAATCGGTGTCTGTGTTTCGAGCTCGGCCATTCCATACCCGCGGAGCAGAAGATCACGCCCCTCCTGACGTACCCCAACTGCACAACCAGGGGTGTGCGTAGAGTTGTACTGAGCGAAGATTCGATCAGCTTGCGTTGTCAGCGTCGCTTGGCTGCTACTCCGCTGGGCGGCAACCGGGAGCACAAGGGCGATACTTGACATGAGAATCAGCAGATATTGGATCATAGATCGCGAGAGTGCTTAGCGAAAAGCGATGGATGTGAGCATTACTATTGATCCCTGGTCAGGATTTTCAAAGGCTTTCAAATTACCATAATACATCCGCAGTCATCTCGGAAGCGAAGATCACTGTGGTACCACACTCAGCTTTGGCAGTAGCGTCAAAGCGAGGGAAACCGGGTATGGCAGGGACGCGCTTACGAGCAGTGGTTGAGGCAGATGTAACCATCGGCCAGATCAGGTGAGGAGAGCGAGATGATCACTTGATGGTAGTGGGAAGAGTTTCGGAGCCACGGCATACGCGATAGCCTCAATCCCATCGATCAGGCGTGGTCCTGGGCGGCTGAGCAGGGCATTGGCATCGAGTGCGGCCCACCGACGGCTGCGCGCCCACGCCCAGTCGGGATGCATTCGGAGCCGCTGCGCCTCCGCTACTGCGCGCGGCAGGTCGTACCCGCACGGTGCAATGAGGATCAGTTCGGGGTCGGCGCTCTGGACTGCATCGAACGACACAGGTACAGAGTGGGCACCAGGCATGGCGAGCATGTCAATTCCGCCTGCACGGCGCACCATCTCAGGCACCCAGTGCCCGGCAGCATACAAGGGATCGCTCCACTCAATAACGGCAACACGCGGCCGCGGTGCGCCCGCAGCTTTGAGTGTCTCATGAACCCGATGCATCCGCGCTATCGCGACCTCCCGCCAAGCGGCGGCGGCCTTTGGCCGGCTGAGCATCTCCCCAACGTATACTAAGTCGGAAAGCATACCATCAAGCGTAGTAGCCTTGAGGGTTACGAGGCGCGGGATCGGGTCGCACTCTGCCGCGACGCGCCGCACATCATCCTCCGAGACAGCGCAGACATCACACAAAGCCTGCGTAAGAATCACATCAGGGCGCGCCGCGCGTAGCGCGACCACATCGAGCGTGAAGAGGGGCTGCCCCGCTGCAGCTACGCGGCGCACCTGGGCATCAACTGTCACAGCATCTGCCGTTGTGTCGATCGCTGTTCTCGTCATCCGCGGACACACACGCACCGCTGCGGGGTAGTCACACTCATGTGTCACACCAACCAGCGAGGCCCGTGCGCCAAGTACATCGACCATCTCCGTAGCAGCAGGGAGGAGAGAGACGATGCGCTCAGGGACCCTCAGCTCCACTTAAATACCTGGATACTGTCAGCACAGGTCAAGTGAACCTGAATCTGCAGCAAGATTGGGTCGGTTAGTAGGAAAACACCTAAACCGCGGTACGTAAGCAACTCATCTGTATTTTCGGGTTTCGTCATACCCTTGCCTCCGTTTGTCCAGAAACCATCAAGGTGGAATGAGGAAGACACCTCTCCCTCCCTCTATAACTCCACCGCATCCTCTTAGCAAAGCAAGTCTGAAATTATGAGTCCGCCATATTTCCCATCAAGAAATCTTCAATATTGCTGAGTTCTGTTCACATAAGCGTATAGTACTTAACACTTTAGCAGATTGCTGAATATCTCAGGGGTCACACGCATGTCTGTCGGTTTCCAGCACGTCCGGCGTGCCGGCAACCTGCATCCACCAAATGCCGTCCAGCTCGACCGGCCTCACCCTCTTACCATTCCGCTGCGGCCGTGGTAGCGTCTGATTGATTCCACCTCCCCCGAGGCCTGCTATGCGATCCGTGTGTCCCCCCGTAATTGCCCTCCTCCTGCTCGCCAGCGCCTCCGGGCTGGCCGCGCAGCCGACCCCCACCGCCCAGGTACGCCCCGCCGCCGATCACTGGCGTGGCCTCCACTGGCGTAACATCGGCCCCGAGGGGAACCGCTTCTCCGCCGCAGCAGGTATCGCCGGTGACCCGCTCACCTACTTCGTCGGCTCCGCCTCGGGCGGCGTGTGGAAGACCACCGACGGCGGCGTGAACTGGCGCCCGATCTTCGACGCGCATCCGGTGCAGTCAATTGGATCGCTCGCGGTGGCGCGCTCCGACCGGAATGTCGTCTGGGCCGGGACAGGGGAAGCGCACATCCGCAGCCATATCTCGATCGGGCAGGGGATATACAAGTCGACCGATGGTGGCGAGAGCTGGCAGCTGATGGGGCTCGAAAAAACGGCGCGCATCGCGCGCATCGTCATCCATCCCACCAATTCCGACGTCGTCCTCGCCTGCGCTCTGGGCCACGCGTATGGGCCACAGCAAGAGCGCGGCGTCTATCGTACCACCGACGGCGGGGCGACCTGGTCGCGTGTGCTCTTCGTCGACGAGAGCACCGGCTGCTCCGACCTCGCGATGGACACGATGAATCCGCGCGTCCTCTTCGCCGGGATGTGGCAGATCGAGATCCACACCTGGGGGCGCACGAGCGGCGGCCCCGGAAGCGGTCTCTTCACCTCGCGCGACGGTGGCGTGACGTGGACGCGCCTCCGCGGCAATGGCCTTCCCACCAAACCGCACGGCAAGGTGGCGCTCGGCCTCTCCCCCTCCGATGCGAACCGTGTCTACGTGATGATCGAGACCGGCGATGGGATCCCGTGGGAGGGTCAGGAGACAGAGAGCGGACAGCTTTGGCGTTCTGAGGACGGCGGGCGGCGCTGGGCGCTTGTGAGCCGCGACCGGAATGTGATGGGTCGCGCCCACTATTACTCGCGGATGGCGGTCGCGCCCGATAATCCCGACGAGGCGTACTTTCTGACCGCATCATACGCGAAGACGATCGACGGTGGGCGCACGGTCGCGATCATTGAGCGCGGCCAGGCTCCCGGCGGCGACCACCACGATATTTGGATCGATCCCACGAACGCCGACCGACAGATCGTCGCGCACGACCAGGGGCTCTCGATCACGCAGAACCGCGGGCGCAGCTGGTACCGGCAACGCCTCAGCAACGCGCAGATCTATCACGTCACCGTGGACAACAATATCCCGTACAACGTGCTCGGCAACAAACAGGACGAGCCTACCTATCGTGGCCCAAGCAACTCACGACTCGCCGGCGGGCGAATTCTGCGCGGAATGTGGCATGCAGTGGGTGGTGGCGAAAGCGGCTGGGCCACTCCCGACCCCGTCGATCCAAATATCATCTGGTCCACTGCCTCGGGCTCAGGGATGGTGGGCGGCATCGTCGTCCGCTTCGAAGAGGACCGCCGGCAGTTCCGCACTGTCGAAGTATGGCCGCAGCAGTCGAACGGCCCCGCCGATGGCGTGAAGTACCGCTTCATCTGGGATGCCCCGCTCACTATCTCCCCGCACGATCACAACACGATCTACACAGGGAGTCAGCACGTGCACCGCACGCGGAACGGTGGGCAGAGCTGGGAAGTTATCTCGCCCGATCTAACGCTCAACGACCGCTCGCGGATGGGAAGCTCCGGCGGCCTTACTCCGGATAATATTGGCGTCGAATACGCTGGCACTGTCTTTGCGATCGCCGAATCTCCGATCGACAAGGGGACGATCTGGGCCGGGACCAACGACGGCCTCGTACAGATCACGCGCGACGACGGGAAGACGTGGACCAACTTGACAAAGAACCTACCAAACCTCCCGGTCTGGGGGTCCGTGCGGAGCATCCATCCCTCTAAGTACGACGCGGCGACGGCGTTCCTGACGGTCGACTTCCATCAGGTGAACAACCGCGACCCCTTCGTCTATCGCACTACGGACTATGGGCGCACCTGGAAAGCAATCACCAACGGGCTCCCGCGGAACAACCTGAGCTATGCGAAGGTCATCCTCGAGGATCCGGTCCGTCGCGGCCTGCTCTACCTCGGCCTCGAGAACGGCATCTATGTGTCGTTTGATGCAGGGGAGACGTGGCTCTCGTTGCAGAACGACCTCCCGGCGGCCCCGGTCTCCGGGATCCAGGTCCAGACGCACTTCAACGACCTGGTGATTTCCACCTACGGGCGCGGCTTCTACATCCTCGATGACGTGACGCCGCTGCAGCAGCTCACCCCCGAGGTAATGGCGGCCACGGCGCATCTTTTCCAGCCGCGGGCGGCCTACCGCTTCCGCAACATTACCGCGCCGTCGAGCACGTATGACGACCCGACGACCGGGGAAGACCCGGAGTACGGAGCCTCGATCAACTACTGGCTCAAGACGCCGGCGGCCGAGGCGCCAAAAGTCGAAATCACCGATGCGGCTGGTCGGGTCGTCCGGACGCTGCGCGGCCCGAACACGGCCGGGATCAACCGCCTCCAGTGGGATCTGCGTGACGAGCCCGGCAAGGCGGTCCGTCTGCTCACCCCGCCGATGTATGTCCCCGATGTCGTCGTGCCGCCCGCAGGGCGCGACGCCCCTGGAACGGCGCGCGTCTCCCTCCTAATGGCGCCGGGGACCTACACCGTCCGCCTCACCGTCGGCGGCGCGACCCAAGCCCGAGCCCTCGAAGTCCGGAAGGACCCAAACTCCTCGGGGACGGTGGCCGAGATCGAGCAGCAGCTCCGGATGACAGCGGCGATCCGCACGGAGATGGATCGCGCGGCCGACGCGGTGGCGCGCATCGAGTCGGTTCGGGTGCAGCTCGAAGCCCTCGGCCGCGCGGTGACGGACGCCGAGGTCCAGCGGGCTGCGCAGGCACTCGGCGGCAAGCTCGTCGAGATTGAGATGGCACTGGTCGACCTCCGGCTCACTGGTAACGGGCAGGACGGGGTCCGCTTCGGCAGCAAGCTCATTGGCAAGCTCGGCTATCTGGCGAATGGGCTTGGGAACGCCGATTTCCCGCCGACCGACCAGCAGGTGGAAGTACAGGGGATCCTCCGGCAGCAGTTGCAAGTACAGCTGACCGCACTCGCGGCTGTGCTCGGGTCGGATCTAAGCACGTTGAATACGCTGCTGCGGCAAAAGGGGATCTCACATGTGGGTGGGGCACCGGCGATCGTGCCCTAATTCGCTTCTCCACTGTGCGAGCGTTCCAGGGTAGATGACTGGTCAGTTCAGGGAGTCCCGATCGGTTAGTGACGCGGGGAATTCCTCGCTGAGGAGGGTCACCTTACCACTCCTACCTCCCAGCCCCTCCCCGACACGCGGACTCCCCACGGTGTTTGTAGTACATCGTGTGCCACATCGACTTCACGTTTCTAACGACAGAGGGGAGACGGAACCCCCGTCTCCTACCCATGCAGTCTGAATGTAGTACAAATTGTAACGACCGGGAATTATATAAGTCATTGATTCGCAACGATTTAGGCAAGAACCGAACTGGTGACACGCAGATATTCGGAGCCAGGCGCCCTTGCTCACCTCATTGGTGAGCTGCACCTTCTCCCACGCACCTCAACGGGGGGATTTGATGAAGGATCGTATCATATTCGTGCTCGCCGCCGCGCTGGTGCTCGCTCCTGTGGTCGCTCGCGCCCAATCGGTTGCACGGCAGTTGCCGGGATGCAGCGGGATCACCGCCATCGTTCGGATCTCGACACTCACCGGTTCGATGGCGCAGTTCGAGGCGGCCGTCACGGCGCACCGGAAGTGGTATCGCGATCGTGGCATCAATTTCAACCAGCAGCGTACGGTCCCGATCTACAAGATGGCGGACAGCACAATTGTGGTCGATGCGGCCCAGGTGATGACAATTCACACGAGCCCACCTGTAACCAACCCGCCGCGTGATGCCGCCTGGGAAGCCTTTACAAAGATGTACGCGGATGTGTCGAAGGTAACCTCACAGGCGATCGTCTGCATGCCGAAGGCATTCTAAGTCTGCCTGGCGAGAAAGAGATGGTGTGGTGTGATGGAACGTCCCTTGAACACAACTAACACGAGGCATTCCCATGAAAGCACGACTATTTGGCTGCCAGCTGCTCCTTGCTCTTTCCCTGTTGTCTGCCGCCTGCCAATCGGAAAGCGATACGCGCGCCGCGCTTGGGAAGGCCAACATCGATTACTATGCTCGTGTCTGGGATGTGGCAATCAACCAAGGCAATACCGCCATCTTGGATTCCGCCTATATGGATGATGCGGTTCTACATACCGTCCCTGAAATTACAGGCAAAGCCAATGTCAAGGCGTACTATCAGAACTTTGTTGATGGCTTTTCGAACCGAACCTTCGTGGTGAAGGAGAGCTTCGGAGATGGTGATCGTCTCGTAAAGTATTGGCAGTTCAAGGGAACACATACCGGCACATTTTTTGGCATACCCGCGACTGGCAAAGATGTTGATGTGATCGGCGCTACCCTCGTGACGATGCGAGACGGGAAGATCGCGGAGGAGCAGGATTTTATGGACAATCTAGAGTTCATGCGCCAGCTCGGGATCATTCCGAGATAGCCTCGTGGTCAAAGGGAAAGGTTAATATTGACTCATGATACATGATTGTGATGTACACCCATTCGTGAAAGGTGTGCGGCTTTTCGAGGCCTAAGACAAATGACTGGGTGATCAGTCGCTTTACGGTGGAGATCTAGTCGCAAACGGCAGGGGGGGTCATTTCATAACCTGTGAAGTGACCCCCCTCGACCATTCCCTAGAAACGCGGATAAATCAATTGATGCGGCTTGCGTCTACCTTTTTTGCGTACAGGTTCACGCCACTTCTCTCAATCTGAAAGACATGTAACGACTCATTGAAGAACTCCGTGGCATTGATAATTCGAGGTGCGATGTGAATGAACATGATTGCGAGCAGATGTTTTATTGTTGCGTCGCTTGTTAGACGATATGTGCCAGCTTTGTAACCGGTAGTACAAAGGTACACAATGAATGCACACTGGTTCTTAACCATCTTGATTCTATCTGCGGCTTGCGCAGGAGCCACAGGAACCACGCCCCCGTTGCCGGACCTGCGACCCGGTTCGATCGGAATTGTGGGTTCGGCTGCCGACACCGTGACCACTCCGATCCCTTTGATCGTTCTCGGTGGCGGATCCACCGATCAGGATGCGGCGATGCGCCGATTCGTAAACGCCGCCTCAGGTGGCGATGTAGGGGTGATCCGTGCGTCCGGATCTACCGGATATACTGCGTATTTGTTCGATCTGGGAAGGGTCCACTCCGTGGAGACGTTCCTGTTAGCTTCACGTGAAGCCGCATCGATCCCGGTCACCCAAACCCTGTTGTCACAGGTGGAAGCCCTGTTTGTGGCGGGAGGTGACCAATGGAACTATGTGACGCATTGGAGCGGCTCTCCGCTCGATGCCACCATCCGGGCCTTAAAAGACGTGAAGCGGATACCCTTCGGCGGAACCAGCGCGGGTGCGATGATCTGGGGTGGTCGGATATTCGATGCGGCTAAAGGTAGCGTGACCAGCGCGGAGGCCTTGGCCGATCCCTTCGACCCGAAAGTGAGTCTTCGGCCGGGATTATTCGGCTCGGCTCCCATCCTGCAGCCCTACCTGATCGACACCCATTTCAGTGAACGCAACCGCGAAGGACGCCTGATGGTGTTCCTGGCCCGGTCTGTCGAATCCGGCTATCTGCCCAAAGGCCTTGGCATCGATGAACGAACCGCCTTGGTGATCGATGCAGACGGCATAGGCACTGTGCACGGCTCTGGATTCGTGTGGGTCTACGCGCCCGTTTCCGCGGATTCCGGGCCCGAAGTGATGTTGCGAGGCCAACCGTTCACCTGGAACCGATCCGGAAGAGCGGTCAGGGTTTGGAAGCTGTCGAATGGCGAGCGTTTCGACATGGCACGCATCCAGCCATTGGATCGTTCGGCTGGCTTTTACGCCAGCGTGGTCGGCGGCGTGTTCGCCATCATCGCTGATGGCGAATGATCACCAGCGGTTAAGGGGTTCGTTAAGGGGTTCGTTAAGGGGTTCACTGCCGTCCTGATAATAGCGGCGCAGAGACTAGCCACCAGAACGAGGCGAGTGAGCGATGTCTTGGAAAAGTGCAGCCTGCGCATCAAACCCAAAAGAGAACCTCGCTCAGGTGACTTCGAGAACCACGGCTATCGCATCTAATTAGCTGGTTTCCCAACACGAAAGGTCACGCCGATGGTGAGCGTGAAGAGCTCCGCGACCGATTCGCGCGGTCGGAGCACCACCTCCCCACTCGGGAGCTGGGTGATATCACCCTGGGTCAGGAAGCGCACCGCTCGGCCATGCCAGGTCCGACGGAGACCAATGTCCAAGAGGGTTGTACTTCTGCGCAGGGGGGCGTAGAGCCCCGCATAGAGGGTCTTTGCCATCGCGACGTCGCTCAGGTTGGTGGATGAGGCAAAGGGTCCGGCGTCTTGATTGCTCCCCTGGACCGAGGTGGAGGTGACGAAGGAGCCGAATCCTACCTGTGCGCCGGCATAGGGTGTGGCATAAGGCTTCTTCTGCACACTCGGCGGCAACCCAACCTGCACGCCGATCGCCCCAGAGAAGATCGCATTGGTCGTCGTGACGTCGACGTTGACGAGCGAGAGCGCCCCGGAGCCCAAGGGGACCCTCCGGTTCTCCGCCCCGTAGCTCTGGAAGCCAAGGTCCCCACGGAGTCCGATCGTGGGGCTGACCGCCAGCAGGAGCCCCCCGCCAAAACCTCCCGCGATGGCGACGTGCTCTGCGAAGGCGCCGGTGGGGATGCCGATCTGCAGCGCGACGGGGGCGCTCAGCCGACTCAGGACGACCGGATCCTGCGCCCCCTGGGCACCAATCAGACGGCTCGCCCCCATGAGGATAGGCATGAGCAGTCGACGCACGATAGGACGCATGACGGGTGCTCGGGTTAGCCCATGAAAGGAAGGAATTACGGCATGATCTTCCATAAAAGATAGCATGCCTCGATCGGCGGTACCACTGGCAATCATCCCGCACAGACCGCACTTGCCACCTGTCCGCCTTGTGTCATCGGACCCAACCCTCACCGCCAATCTCGCCCGCCCGATCCGCACCATCTGTATCGACAACCTCAGCGCTACGGAGGTAGCGGCGCTGATCACCGACCACGTCTCGGAGATGCGCCGCGAAACTCCTTGGGGCAGGCGCATGCCTTGGCGATCGAAGGTCTCCGGCACCCTGCCTGACACAAACCCGCGCTGATAACTGGTGTTCTTGTTATTCAGTTACTTTTAAAATTACATTGCCTTTCTTTCTTCCAGTATCAACATACTCGTGAGCTTCAACTATTTTGTCTAATGGATATGTTCTGTCAATGGCGGCTTTTAATTTTCCATTCTCAAATAACATTTTAAGAAATTCTAATTGCTGTTGAGATTCACTTGCGTATTCTAAACCTCCAACTGTTTTATAAACCCCTTCCTTTTTCAAAAGATGCTGACATTGCTTCTTAGTTGTTTTACCAACAGCGTCAAAGATAAAATCATATTGAATAGTTTGTTTGCTGAAATCTTCTTCATCGTACAAGATAGTTTTTGAAATACCTAAACTTTTTACTAAATCCCTTCCATCGGAACTGCACACTGCAGTTACATCTGCTTCGTAATATAGAGCAATTTGAATAGCAGCAGTTCCTACCGAGCCAGTAGCGCCAATAACTAATATTTTTGGTGCTTTCTTTACTGGCAACTTTGCTTTTTCAATGAAATAGATTGCGGTTTGTCCACCAAAAATAAGTGAAGCAGCTTCGTCATAAGTTGCATTTACCGGCATTACGGAAATGTTGTCTTTTTCTTTTATAGTAATATACTCAGCGTATGTACCAAAATTAAAGCCTGTCATGCCAAATACTTTATCTCCCTTCTTAAACGTAAAAACGTTGGTACCCACATCTTCAACAATGCCAGCATAAACTGTTCCTAAAATAGGTTTTCGAGGTTTTGAAAATCCTAATACCAATCGCATTATGATTTTCATAAAACCTTGAACTGCAAGTCCTCTTACTCTAATGTCTCCAGAATTTACTGCTGTAGAAACGATTCGGACAAGAATTTCATTGTCTTTTGGAATAGGCTTATTGACTTCCTGAATATGCAAAACATCAGGTGTTCCGTATTTCGTGCAAATAACTGCTTTCATTTTTTTCATTTTTGACGTCGGCGCGGGCGCGGCGCTCAGGCGGGGGTCGGCACGAGTCGACCGGCGGCGGGCGGAGAGATCGTTCCCGTGCGGCGGAGGTGATCGAGAATCACATCGCTCAGCACCCCGTCGCGAGCGATGACGCGTCCATCGAGGAAGCCAGCGTATCCGTCGCCACCCTCCACGAGGAAGCTGTTCGTGGTCACGCGGTACGTCTGCGCGTCATCGAGCGGGGCATTCCCGACGCGGACGCGACCGAGTCGGGCGCCCGGCGGACGCGTGGGGTCGTACTCCGCCACCAGGCCGGAGACCTGACAGATGCCGGCCTCGAGTCCCATCCCGTGCTCCAGCACGCGCCGCAGCGCGCCGCCGGGAATCGCGACCGTCACTGCGTCGTTGAGGAAAGGCAGCGCATCGAGCACATGCCCACGATCGAGTGGTCCCTCCGGGAGGTCGGCGCGCAGGCCGCCGGCGTTCGTGAGTCCGATCTCCGCCCCACCCTTGGCCCGGAGGACGTCGCACACGTACGAGCCGAGCGACGACTCGGTGTGATACTTGCGGGTGAGCCGGCTGGCGGCGCGCCCCACGGGCGGGCCGATCTGATCCGCGACCTGGGTACGATAGCGCGCCACGCATGTGGCGACGGCCGGATGGGGTAACAGGTCGTCACTCCAGACCTTGAGAAGAGTGGCGTCTGATGCGACGACACGCCCATCCGCGACCGACAATCGCACACGCCCGAGGCGCGTGCCATAGCCGAACGTCTGCGTCAGGAGCGTCCCCGTCTCGGGGTGCCGAATGGGTGTCTCGAGCCCACGATGCGAGTGCGCGGCAATATAGACGTCGATGCCTGGGACCACGCCACAGAAGGCGAGGTCTTCGTCGAGGGTGCGCTGGACCGCCGGGTCGGCTTCGGCGTCGGACTGCATCGGACCCGGAAGGCCCTGATGGCCAAGCACCACGATGGCGTCGACCTGATCACGGAGGGCATGGACGCTCGCGGCGCACTCGACGACCGGGTCGGTGAACTCCAACGCCTCCACCTTGGACCGCATGATCGTGTTGCGTGCCGCACGCGATCCCATCACCCCGATGACCCCGAGCCGGACCCCGTTCCGCTCGAGGATGGTGTGCGGGCGCGTAAACCGAACGCCCGAGCCGCGATACCGGATGTTGCAGCAGAGGATGGGGAAGGGAACGCGCGTCATCCCACGGTCAAAGGTCTGCCATCCGTAGTCGAACTCGTGGTTTCCCACGCCCATCGCGTCGTACCGCATCAGTCGCATCATCTCCAGTAATGCTTCGCCATCCGTCAGCTTGGAGAGCGTCCCGGTGAACATGTCGCCGGAGTCGAGGAGGAAGGTTGTCTCCGCAGCGGCGCGCTCGCGCTCTACGAGGGTCGCGAGCTGCGCGGCCCCGCCGAGCCGCGGTGAGCCGGCGAGCCAGAAGGCCGGCACCGGCTCGAAAGCCGAGTGGAAATCGTTGGTGAAGAGGAGCGTCATCGCACGGGTACCGCGCGTCGGTCGCAGCGGCGGCACCTCGACCTCGGTGAGCGGCCGGCAAATCGCCCACGGGGCGAGACCGAGCATCGTGCCGAAGGTACGGCGGGACATCATCGACATCTTGAACAGACTCCCGAACAGATTGGTTTTGAGGTCATTGGGCTTCTGTTAACGCTCTCCCGACCCCATGTCGTACATCATGTCGTATAGAGGGTCTGTTTCGAGGTCCCAAACACCCCTATTTCCAACCGTTCCCCAAGATATGGACTCCCCATGGTGTCTGTAGTACATCGTGTACTACATCGATTTCAGTTTTGAAACGACAGAGGGGAGACGGATCCCCGTCATCCTTATCCATTCTCCGCTCTTTGAGAGGTGGACTCTTCGGGAGGTCGGGGATCACCCGCCAGTTCCTATGACTAGTTTTCCTTGCGTATCGCCATTTAAAAAATTCGGTGCGAAGAAGCCGAACTGCTTCCCTCCATTTACCGTGAGGGGATGCCAGACCAATAGCGTGGTCCAGTACACCGTGGATGACGCACGACCCGGGAGATCAAGCACCCACTGATACACCCCGGTACTACTATTGATGAGCGGGGTGGTGTTTCGAGCGGTGTCACATCCACCTTGACCACTGGTACCCGTACTACTCAACGGCCCTGAGCAGATCAACAGGCCGGCGTCCATATGTGCCATCTCGAGCAAGGAAAGCGAGGGATCTTTGATTTCCCATACGAATCGGGCACTCGCAAACGCCCCCACTGATGTTGGCGCTTGAACCATCGTTACCTGAACAGAGGCAACGGCCATTACGAGCTGTCGCTGCTCTCCGACAACCAAGGTTGACTTCGCCCCTGTGATTCCATTGGCGACGAGTCGCCCTCCACCAGTGGTGATCGAGCGAGCATCGATCGAAATCACCCTGACCGAGTACGGAACGGAGGGGCTCATAGGCAATTCTAGGAATGCGGTGCCGGTTCCCGTCGGCGCGGTCACATAGGTCCAGAATGATTGATCTGGCTGACCAGGCACCGAGAGCCCGCCGCCACTCACCCGGACATAGTAGCCTCCGGTGTTTGCAGGACCTGTCAAGGTCAGCGCGATACCCGAAGGCTGGGGACTGACGAGCACCAGAAGCGTTGCAGACACCCCCTCACTCGTCGCAGTGACGATGCTGCTTCCGGGCTGCCGCCCTGTCGCTAAGCCAGATTGATCGATGGCTAGAATCGTGGTATCTGCTGATTTCCAGCTTACCGCCCGGCCAGCGAGGACCGTCCCGGAACTGTCCTTCAGAGTCGCGGCGAGCGTGAGTGTCTGACTGACCACAACGGTGCTTCCTCCTGTGATGGCGATACTCGCGACGGGTACCGGCGTGACACGAACTAGCGCCGCTCCCACCACAGAACCGAGGGAAGCGGTCACGCTGGCCTGACCTAGGTTTCGCGCATTCACTAGGCCGGTGGAGAACACCCGTGCAACGACCGTATCACTGCTATTCCACGTAAAGGTGATGCCGCTCATAGGCTGATTGCTGGCATCAAGCGCGGTTGCTGAGAAAAGCTGGGAGGATCCCAGGCGAAGCACGGCAGAATCCGGGTTGACCACGATGCGCCTCGGGGGGGTCCGCACAATCACCGGAATTCGTCCCTCGATTCCTTCTGAGATTGCTACGAGAGTGGTACGGCCTCCCGTGACTGCAGTCACGATTCCATTGGGAGATACGCGCGCGATCCCGGTGTCACTCACTGCCCAAGCCACCGCTCGCCCGGCGAGTACCCCGCCTACACTGTCAAGCGCCTGTGCTGTGACACTGACTGACTGTCCTGGAAAGATCCATACGGAGTCAGCTTGCAGCTGGATTCTGCGTACGGGTACCGGAATGACCCGAACCAACGTGGTATCGCGCTTATCCTCCGCCGTGACTACGATCCGCGCCGTCCCGGGTGATGCTGTTGCCGTCACCCGCCCATTTGATGTCACGGTCGCAACAAGGGAATCCAAGCTGCTCCAGGACGCCGCGACCGTTACCGTCGGGTCGGCTACGACCGACGCCACCAACTGCACTGACTGGGTGACAATGATTGCGACCGAGTCCGGCATCGATGTTACTGACTGCACGCCAATCACGGTTGCCGTCGACGTTCCGGTGACACCAAAGGCAGTCGCCGAAATTGTCGAGGTTCCTCGTTTTAATGCAGTCACCTGACCAGCTGACGAGACGGTCGCAATCGAGGCGTCTGAGGTCGACCAGGTGAGGCCCGTAGATGGAAGCAAGAATCCCTCTGTCGACTTTAGCTGAGCACTCAACTGCACTTGCTGGCCGAGGCGTAGCGAGGCGGCGCTCGACACAACGACCGATCCCACGGCCACAGGTTCGAGCACACCCTCGGTGCAACTGATCACACCCCCTAGGGCCACACCCACGCCGAGCAAGTGGCAAAGCGCTACCCGAGCTAATAAAGCATTTAATCGTGTCATCGGGCTACGGTCGGCGCATGACTGCCAATGGTGCATCAGAGCCAAGACCGTACACCTGTGGGTTTTGGTCGCGCTGTCGGATACGGCGAGATAGGCGGAGCACCTCTGCCCCAACCGTCGCATTCAGCTGGCGTGCGGTCAAGAGCGAATCAGATCTGCCGGTAGTTATCGATTGCGCCAACGTGTTGAGCAATACATAGGTGAACAGACCATGTTGCTGCTGATCATACCATCCACTGACCTCAGAGGACTGTGAAGCGGTCAATACGACCGCGTTCTCGGATGCGAGAACCGGGTTCTCGACACGCACAGTGAGCGGACTTATTCCCCGCACCAGAGATCCACGATCAGCTAAACCACTAAAGCAGGCATCCATCACAACCGTGATCGACTTTGCAGGCAACAAGGCGAGGTTGGCATACAGTTGACGGACCGGATATCCGGTGAGCCGAATTGCCTGCGGGTCAGCATCGGTGGGAACCAGATACGCCGTTCCCGTGCCAGGATCTGGTGCGCCATGTCCCGAGTAGAAGATGAAGATATCCACCGGCTTCGTCGACGGCAGATAGCCAAAGAGCTGACCCTTGAAGTCGTCTTTTGTACCAAAGATGCGCTGCAGGGTTGTGAATGAGGCGTTTTCCTCAAAAATGATGTTGTCGTCGCGGAAGCCGAACGTCTGCACAAGGAACTCTCGCATCGCCGCCGCATCCCGGCCGGCATAGTCCACGGAGGGCACTTCTGCTCGTGTGTAAGCGCTATTCCCAATCACGACCGCGACGGCGTCGTCATTGATTAGGTTGGTCTTCGGAGCTGGGACTGTTGGTATCATCGGCACAGTGTTCACCGTGCGACTGATACCTGCGGAGTTGGGTGCACCAGCGTTGGGCGCGGCAGTCGCAACTCGAGTCCGCTCGGAGAGTGTGGCACGCTCCGCTTCAACAACGGCAACTGTGACCGCTGAATCCAAGGCCTTGGTACGGGCAGCCACGGCACGTTCCCAAGAGGCTCTCGCTGCAGGATAGTTCTGAACCTCTGTTTCGAAACTGGCCATCGCCCGTCTGAAGCCCCCTGTCCGTATTCGCTGAGTCAACCACCCAACCGAGATGGCCGACCCGATCGCTGCACCCGCAGTGCACGCCGAGTTCGCCGAGATTTCACGCACCTCTCCAGGAGCGAGATATTGCCCATTCACTTTTGATCCGAGTGGGGACGCTCCGACGAGAGTCGTCTTCCCGCAGAGTGCCGCAGTCCCAACGAAGACACCACTTCCGACGAGAAGCCCAGCGACACTTGACCCAAAGACTCCTGGCTTCCTCGGCTGCACCGGAGCGGAGGGCTCGACAGGCATAGGGAATTGTGCCGCGAGTTGCTCGCGGAGCTGGGACCGATTCAGGATTGGCTGGGCTGCGAGCGCCGTTGAAGAGGCAGCCAAACTGGCCGCCAAGGAAATGACACTAATCGTCTTTCGCATATCCAGAGAGACTCCGAGCGGGGTCACGACGTTTATCCAGTGCCTATAAATAGCCTCCAATCAGGTTTTGGGCTACGGATATCGGCGTTAACATTGACACACGGACTCCCCACGGTGTCTGTAGTAAATCGTGTACTACATCGACTTCACTTTTCGAACGACAGAGGGGAGACGGACCCCCGTCTCCCCTCCATGTAGTACGAATGTAGTACGAATTGTAACGACCCAAAACGTCGTAAGTCGTTGATTTACAATGGCTGGGGCCAGAATCGAACTGGCGACACGCGGATTTTCAGTTAAATCCGGCGCGGCCCATTATTGTTGTGCCTTCTCAATTCGGCTATGGGCTAAGTAGTTGCCGTACAGAGAGTTACGTGCGCCGCAAGAGGTGCCGACAGGGGGTATCTCTGTAAGCCATTGCTGGATAACGACTTGCAGTTCGCGTGGATTAATTCACGTGCCGGGTCAGGTCAAAGCATTTATATCTGGAGTAAAGGATTCTTCTCTTGATACACCGATCAGTATTGACGATTTAAATAAAATATATTATGATTATCATAATATGACTATTCGTATCACGCTCGACGTCCAACTTGCTCGGAAGAAGATGTCGCTGAC
>Ga0194130_10001856_pt1 | contig 32381 bp, 32 predicted proteins | sample TA2KigsurfametaG_FD_160084 | JGI IMG/M metagenome (GOLD analysis project Ga0194130, IMG submission 160084) | Freshwater microbial communities from Lake Tanganyika, Tanzania - TA2015050 Kigoma 12 surface | ecosystem: Environmental > Aquatic > Freshwater > Lake | place: Tanzania: Lake Tanganyika...
CAAGATAAGTTTGAAGACTTTATCCATGAGTACAACTACGAGCGACCCCACCAAGCCTTGGAGATGAAAAAGCCAGCGGAGCTCTATACACCATCAACCAGGCGCTATCAGGGGCTCCCCGATGTGAGCTACCCCTTTCATGACAAAACGGTCACCATCACCAACTGTGGGCGGATTTGCATTGCGGGTCAGAAGATCCACTTAAGTACGGTCTTTGCTGGGCACGATGTGGGCGTGCGGCAAGTGGAAGACGATGTGTGGCTCGTGAGCTTTATGGATTAAGATTTAGGGTACTTTGATTTGGAATCGAATAAGGTGCAAGCCTTAGACAATCCATTTGGTCCCAAAGTACTTGGCGTGTGAGCGGTAAAAAAGTGTAAACCATGTGCTCGGTACATTGTGTAAACCATGTGACCGGTTTACACCGGAATTCGGTGGTGGCGATTCAGGGATTCGAACCCCGGACCTGCGGATTATGATTTTAAGGTGCCATCTGAGCATTGAGCTTGATGGCGCTGGGATCGTGCAATTTGTTCAATGCCGCTAAATACGCCTTGGCCGAGGCGGCAATAATATCGGGATCCATCCCCACTCCATTCACAATCCGCCCTCCCTTAGAGAGACGAACCGTGACCTCCCCCTGCGACTCGGTGCCCGACGTAATGGCATTGACCGAGTAGAGCAATAGCTCGGCACCGCTTTTTACCTTACTCTCAATGGCGTGCAAGGTGGCATCCACTGGGCCATTACCTTGAGCTTCAGAGTGCACGTCGTGACCACCCATCTTGAACACCACCTTTGCCGATGGCTTTTCACCGGTCTCTGAGTGCTGGTTCAATGAAATAAAGCTAAAGTGCTCACTTTGATCAGCCACCGAAGAATCCGACATCAAGGAAATAATGTCTTCATCAAAAATCTCGGCTTTTTGATCAGCTAAAGCCTTAAAGCGTGCGAAAGCATCATTGAGCTCGCTCTCCGACTCCAGCACCACACCTAACTCAGAAATACGTTGTTTGAACGCATTGCGACCAGACAACTTACCAAGCACGATGCGATTGGTCGCCCAGCCCACATCTTCAGCACGCATAATCTCGTAAGTATCGCGAGCCTTCAATACGCCATCCTGATGAATACCCGATGCATGAGCAAAGGCATTTGCACCAACCACGGCTTTATTGGGTTGGACCACAAAACCCGTGATTTGCGAGACCAATTTAGAAGCCGGTACGATTTGTTTGGTATCAATCCCCACATCCAATTGAAAAAAATCCTTACGGGTTCGCACCGCCATCACAATTTCTTCTAAGGAAGTATTACCTGCCCGCTCGCCCAGACCATTAATCGTGCACTCTACCTGACGGGCACCGCCAATGTGGACGCCGGCTAATGAGTTGGCCACACCCATCCCTAAATCGTTATGGCAATGCACCGACCAGATCGCTTTATCGGAGTTCGGAATCCGAGTACGCAAAGTTTTAATGAACTCGCCATAGAGTTCAGGAACGGCATAACCAACCGTATCAGGAACGTTTATCGTGGTTGCGCCTTCAGCTATGACTGCCTCTAGGACTCGGCATAAGAAGTCCATATCCGAACGGTAACCATCCTCTGGAGAGAACTCAATATCCCCCGCCAAGTTTCTGGCAAAGCGGATGGACTTTTTTGCTTGCTCATACACCTGCTCCGGGGTCATGCGCAATTTCTTTTCCATATGCAAAGCGCTAGTGGCCAAGAACACATGAATGCGTTTTGCGTTAGCCGCCTTTAAGGCGTCTGAGGCCCGAGTAATATCGGTCTCATTGGCACGTGCGAGGGAACACACCACTGAATCCTTCACGGCTGCAGCAACTGCAGAGATTGCCGCAAAGTCACCTTCAGAGCTTGCTGCAAAACCAGCTTCAATCACATCGACCCGTAAGCGCTCGAGTTGACGTGCAATCCGCACCTTCTCATCTCGGGTCATGGATGCACCTGGTGACTGCTCACCATCACGCAAGGTGGTATCAAAAATAATTAATCGGTCACTCATCATTGATTCCTTCTTTAATAATCCAATGCTCCGTTTTCTAAAACAAAAACCCCAGCGGTTTGGCTGGGGCTGGTTTGCGAACTTAGTGCCTTACTTCATTTGTCTAAGCGCGACCCGCCCCGAGCCGAAGGCCCAGTGCTAGAAGAAGTAGAAGCGCATTTAATTGATTCATCATGGAAGTAATATACCCCATTTACTCGGACTTGGCTGAGACTGTGGTTTCTCCACCAATCCGACGCCCCATCGCCCGCTCCCACATCCACAATACATAGCCAGACAGGGAATACACCACAAAGAGTCCAAATAGAGTTAGGGGTGGATTGGAAGAGATTAGTACAAAACCGAGGATCAAAAGAACCATCGCCCAGAACGGTACCCGATAACGAATATCCAAAGCCTTACCACTATAAAAACGGGCATTCGAAACCATGGTTAGTCCTGCATAAATCGTAATGAAAAAGGTGACCAATGGAATTGCTGAGTCCTTCACAGGTATCTTGTTATCGTCCGCCAACCAAATAAAACCAGCCAAGAGCGCTGCGGCGGCTGGACTTGGCAAACCCTGGAAAAACCTTTTATCAACCACGCCGATATTGGCATTAAAGCGCGCCAAGCGGAGTGCGGCTCCGGCACAGTAGGTAAATGCCGCTAACCAGCCCCACTTACCAAGATCTTTTAATACCCACTCATACGCTACCAAGGCTGGAGCTACACCGAATGAGACCATGTCTGCCAGAGAATCGTATTGCTCACCAAATGCGCTTTGCGTGTTGGTCATCCGCGCAATTCGGCCGTCCATGCCATCGAGTACCAAGGAAGCAAAGATCGCAATGGCTGCAACCTCAAAGCGATGGTTCATGGCGTTCACAATCGCAAAGAACCCGCAGAACAATGCTGCAGTAGTAAATAAATTCGGTAATAAATAAATACCTTTGCTATGTGGACGAGGCGGCTCGATCTCAAGATCGTCCCCGGTTAAATCCTCTGCAGAATCCCACTCCTCGCGTCGCGTATTTTTGCTCCGCAGAAAACGGGAGCGGTCTGTACGGAACTTGCGGCGCGGGGTCATCGCTTAGTCCAATCCTGGTAAACGTGCCAGTGCGGTATTGGTAGCAAAGACCTTCTCACCAACACTCACCAAGGGCTCAGCATCTAGAGGTAGGTACACATCCACCCTCGATCCGAAGCGGATAAATCCATAGCGCTCACCGCGTTTCACACGATCATTAATGTGTATATAGCACAAAATACGACGAGCAATTAAACCGGCGATTTGCACTAGGGTGATGGTCTTGCCATTGGCATCGATCAAGACCGCATTGCGCTCATTCTCCGTTGAAGCCTTGTCAAGGCTGGCATTAAAGAACTTGCCTGGAAAATAGGTAACCTGCTTAATCAGTCCATTCACCGCAGACCGATTGGAGTGCACATTAAAGACATTCATGAACACGCTAATCTTTAAGGCTTCCCGATTCGCATAGGGATCATGGGCTTTCTCAACCACCACAATGCGCCCATCCGCTGGCGATAAAACAAGATCCTTACCAAGAGGGGTGATTCGTTGTGGATCACGAAAGAACTGCAGCGTGAAGATGAAGAATAGCCACAATGGCCATGACCAGAAAAAACCAGCATAGCGATGCACTACAAAAGCTAAGACCCCAATCACAACCAGATAGAGCCAACCCTCTTTGGCAATGATGGGGTGTGGATACATCATTGGATGATTACCTTCTGAACTTAGTTCTTCGACTGGTCAACGAGTTTGTTTTTCGCAATCCAAGGCATCATGGCACGCAATTTCGCACCCACAACTTCGATCTCATGATTAGCGGTCAAACGGCGACGAGAAATCAAGGTTGGTGCGCCAGCCCGATTTTCAAGGATGAAGCTCTTGGCATACTCACCCGTCTGAATGTCTTGCAAGGCCTTACGCATCGCATTCTTGGTCTCTTCAGTCACAATCCGTGGACCAGTGACGTACTCACCATACTCGGCATTGTTTGAAATCGAGTAGTTCATGTTGGCGATACCGCCTTCATAAATGAGATCCACGATTAACTTTAACTCGTGTAAGCACTCAAAATAGGCCATCTCAGGGGCATAACCAGCTTCAACCAAGGTCTCGTATCCGGCTTTGATTAACTCCACGGTACCACCGCACAGCACGGCTTGCTCGCCAAATAAATCGGTTTCGGTTTCTTCACGGAAATTGGTCTCGATCACACCAGCACGACCACCGCCATTCGCAGTTGCATAAGAGAGGGCTAAATCACGTGCAGAGCCCGACTTGTCTTGATAGACCGCAATCAAATGGGGTACGCCACCGCCTTGGGTGTATGTGCTTCGAACGGTATGTCCAGGTGCCTTCGGAGCAATCATGATGACATCTAAATCGGCACGAGGAATCACTTGACCGTAATGCACATTAAAACCGTGGGCGAACGCTAAGGCGGCGCCTTGTTTGATGTTGGCATGCACTTCGTTTTTATACACGTCAGCAATTTGCTCATCAGGCAACAGCATCATCACAACGTCTGCGTCTTTCACTGCCTCAGCAACTTCTTTGACTTGTAAACCGGCATTGGCCGCTTTTTTCCACGATGCGCCATCTTTCCGCAAACCCACAGTGACTTTCACGCCAGAGTTATTCAAATTTTGCGCGTGGGCATGACCCTGTGAGCCATAACCAATAATGGTGACTTTTTTACCTTTGATCAGGGACAGATCGGCGTCCTTGTCATAAAAAACTTTCATACGATTTCCTTAAATTAAATAAAGAGTGATTAAAACTAAACTTTCAGAATGCGTTCACCGCGCCCAATTCCCGAACCGCCAGAACGGACAGTTTCCAGAATCGATGCGCGATCAATTGCGCTAATGAATGCATCTAACTTACTACTCACACCAGTGAGCTCAATCGTGTAACTTTTATCAGTCACATCGATAATGCGCCCGCGGAATATATCCGTGGTGCGCTTTAATTCCTCGCGCTCCTTACCAACCGCCCGCACTTTGATCATCATGAGTTCGCGCTCGATATGAGGACCTTCGGTTAAATCAAAGACCTTTACCACCTCAACCAAGCGATTGAGATGCTTGGTAATTTGTTCAATCACATCATCTGAGCCAATCGTGACCAGGGTCATGCGGGACAGAGATGGGTCTTCAGTCGGTGCGACGCTGAGAGTCTCAATGTTGTAACCGCGCGCCGAGAATAAGCCAACGACTCGTGAGAGCGCTCCCGGCTCGTTCTCGAGCAAAACAGAAATAATGTGACGCATTAGAGATCCTCACTTCCAAGCAGCATCTCACTAATGCCCTTACCTGCTTGCACCATAGGCCAGACGTTTTCCTGCGGATCAATCTGGAAATCCATAAACACAGTGCGATCCTTTAATTTGAGAGCTTCTTTGAGTGCGGGCTCAACATCTGCTTTGGTCTCAATGCGCATCCCCACATGACCATAGGCTTCAGCCAACTTCACAAAATCGGGCAATGAGTCCATGTAAGAACTGGAATAGCGTTTACTGTAAGTTAATTCTTGCCATTGACGCACCATGCCTAAATATCGATTGTTTAAGGAAACAATCTTGATCGGCGTGTTGTACTGAGTCAGCGTTGAGAGCTCTTGAATACACATTTGGATCGAACCCTCTCCGGTGATGGTAACGACCTCCTGATCTGGGAATGCTTTTTTAATGCCCATGGCATAAGGCAAACCAACGCCCATGGTGCCTAAGCCACCCGAGTTAATCCAGCGCCGTGGTTCATTGAACTTGTAGAACTGGGCTGCCCACATCTGATGTTGGCCAACGTCTGAGCACACAAAGGCATCGCCCTTGGTCAGCTCCCACAGTTTTTCAACGACGTATTGAGGTTTGACAATTTGGGAATCACGATCGTATTTCAAACAATCGCGCTTCTTCCATTCATTAATTTGATCCCACCATGCTTTTACCTTCGCTTGATTCTTGCGAGCCGGTGCCGCTCTTAATTGAGCACTGATATCAACCAAAATCTCTTTGAGATCACCCACAATCGGAATGTCTACCTTGACGCGCTTTGAAATCACCGATGGGTCAATATCAATATGAACAATCTTGCGAGGATGACTTGCGAAGTGTGCAGGGTTGCCGATCACGCGGTCATCAAAACGGGCACCAATTGCAATCAATACATCGCAGTGCTGCATCGCCATATTGGCTTCATAGGTGCCGTGCATTCCAAGCATGCCCACAAACTGCTGATGCGTCCCCGGGAATCCACCCAAGCCCATGAGCGTATTGGTTACTGGATAGCCTAAAAGCTCAGCAAACTCTTTGAGTTCCTTGGCGGCTTCGGCCATGATGATGCCACCACCGGTATAAATATAGGGGCGCTCAGCCTCTTGTAATAGGGATACTGCTTTACGAATCTGTCCACTATGCCCCTTGATCACCGGGTTGTATGAACGCATGCTCAGACTATCGGGATAGACAAAGGGTCCTTTAGTTGCCGAAACATCCTTTGGAATATCGACCAATACAGGTCCAGGACGGCCGGTGCGAGCAATATGAAAGGCTTTTTTAAGGGTCACCGCAAGATCGTTCACATCCTTGACCAAGAAATTATGTTTTACGATCGGACGGGTGATGCCTACCGTATCAGCCTCTTGGAAGGCATCCTCACCAATGGCATAGGTCGGCACATTACCGGTAATGATGACCATCGGAATGGAATCTGTGTAGGCGGTTGCAATACCAGTTACGGCATTTGTTACCCCAGGACCGGAAGTAACGAGTGCAACGCCGACTTTGCCAGTCGCGCGCGCGTAGCCATCGGCCGCATGAACCGCTGCTTGTTCATGGCGAACCAAAATATGTTCAAACTTATCTTGCTTGAAGATCTCGTCATAAATAAAGAGAACCGCACCACCGGGATAGCCCCAGACATATTCGACTCCCTCAGCATGCAAGGCATGCACCAACATCTTAGCACCAATCATTTCGGGGGCAGATTGTTTTGTAGGACTAGTGGAATCGGATTGAGAACCTATAGCGACCTGACCACCTTTGGTGGCTAAAAACTCAGCATTACTCGTATTCATTGTCATTTTCCTTTGCAATTTTCGGCAAAAAATTGTTTAGGCTGTTCTGTCCCTTACTTATGGTCCGGGTTCGAACGGCACAGCCGCAAAGAAAAAAGACTGCCACTTCTTGAATGGTTTCTTTGCGGTAAGCCTTTCATTGTAAAGCAATAGCCTAGAATGAGCGAGTTCAGGCCGTATTTTGGGCCAAATACTAGCAACGAAACCACTAAAACAAAGATCATTTATTCGCAGTAATCCACATGGCATCTGCCCAAGAACTCGATCAATTTCTCGCTGCTGTTGAGAAAAAAGCCTTCAAACAGGCCGTCTATGCGGTTCGGGATGAGGCGGCTGCTCTCGATGTTGTACAGGATGCGATGATTAGCTTGGCCCAAAAATATGGTGATCGGCCCGCCGCAGAGTTCCCGTTGATTTTCACCCGAATTCTGCAAAATCGCATACATGACTGGTTTCGACGTCAAAAGGTCCGCTTGACCTATGAGACCCCCTTCTCCGCTCTGGGGGCTGGCATGGATGGGGAGGAGGATTTTGATCCCCTTGAACTGATTGAGATACGGGATGGAGGCCCAATACCCCTAGATGCCAGTGCAGCATTAGCCAATCAAGAGTTATTGGCTATCCTAGAGACAGAAATATCAAAATTGCCAAGTCGTCAACGAGAGGCCTTCCTCATGCGTTATTGGGATGAACTAAGTACTTCTGAGACGGCCCTTGCTATGGGATGCAGCGAGGGGAGCGTTAAAACCCATTGCTCCCGAGCCGCCCACACTTTGGCAGCTGCATTGAAGGCCAGAGGAATTGTGTTGTGATGATGAATACCAATCAACAAAATTTGGATCTAGTTGAGCAAGAGTTTGGAAAGCGGGTAACCCGTTTATTAAGCGCTCAATCTGAAAATCTCAGCGGCGATATCCAATCGCGCTTGCGAGATGCGCGCGCCACTGCCCTCAGTCGCTCCAAGGCGGAACCCGTTTTTGTTGCACAACTCCAAACGACCCATCGTAGCTTTCGGAATTCATCTTGGAATAAACCCATTTGGTCATTCACCGGATGGCTCGTCCCTGTTTCCGTCGTAGTCCTTGGCTTAATTGCCATCACTGAATGGCAAGAAGACTTGCGCATCAACGACATCGCAAATGTGGATATTGCCTTACTGACCGATGATGTGCCACCCGATGCGTTTGTTGATAACGGCTTTATGGCGTTCTTAAAACTGAAGACCCTTGCCAAACCAGAAGCGGATGAGAAAAAGTCCGACGACGAAAAAATTTAGCGATGCAAATCCGACTTCTGGCACCAGCCCTTCTCGCTCTCTTCATCGCACTGTCGAACTCTGGGGCTTATGCACAGAATTCTGAGCCAAGCCCTTCTGCTAAGGTAACTGATAAGAAAGTCGATAAACTCGCTTGGAAGCAATTAAACCCTCTTCAGCAAACCGTACTCGCGCCATTAGAGAGTGATTGGGAAACCTTGAGCAATGACCGCAAAACAAAATGGTTGCGGGTCGCTAATCGCTACCCCTATATGACCGCCCCCGAGCAAGAACGTCTTCAGGGGCGAATGGCCGATTGGGCAAAACTGCCCCAAAGGGATCGGCGTATTGCTCGCGACAACTATCTATCAAGCTTGCAAATTCCAGCGGAGCAAAAGGCGGCTGCCTGGGAGGCTTATCAACAACTCACTGAAGAAGAAAAGCAAAAACTTGCCCAGCAAGAACTCAATAAAAGAAAGTCGGGGGCGGTTACAGCACCCGCAATCCAACCTCGCGCGGTCATCAACACCCCTTCTGGGCCCACCCCAAACTCCACAATCAAATAAACTCTGTGGATGAACCCCACCGAGATAAATGCTTTGCCAACCCCTCGATTTTGGCGACGCGTATTTTGTAATCTTTATGAACAACTGCTTCTCGTTGGGGTATTAGCGCTCACCTTTATGGTCCCCAATTTATTAATTGGGGTTTTATTTGGTATTGCCATTCCCAGTTGGCTCAGTTTTTTCTACTTATATGGTGTGCTGGGGTTTTACTTTGTCTGGTACTGGCGACGCAACGGACAAACCCTGGCCATGCAAACCTGGCGCATGCAAATCGTGGCTGAGGATGGTGGGCTGCTAGCCAAAAATCAGGCGCTTTGGCGTTACGTCTACGGCTCGCTATGGATCGTGCCCTGCCTCATTATTCACGCGATCCATCCACTACGAGGATGGCAAATCATTGGTTTATTGTTTTCAGTTTCTCTTTTCCTTTGGCCGCTTAGCACCTATTTGGATCGCAAGCATCGCCAGGGCATACCAGATCGGATGGCACAAACTAAATTAGTTCAGTTGCCACCAAAATCGAAGGTCTCTTCGACTTCTGCTCCAAAACCTAATTAGACCTCGCGCAAGCACTCCATCGTGCTTGCCGTCTGAATCTTTTGCTGCAAGCGAAATCCGGCAAGCAAACTCACGCATACCCCTAAAACAATACCAAGTCCAATCGCGGTTCCAAAGGAGTAGAACTCAATTTCCAATACGTATCGACCCAAAGCCCACGTGGTCGCACTTGCAGCCAAGCCGCCCAATAGGCCTGACAAAAATCCAATGGTGGTGAGCTCAATGACAACAAGTTGCGCCAGGGTTCGCTTCGAAGCACCCACCGCCTTGAGCAGAGCCGCATCCCGAAAACGATCATCTTGCGTGGATCCAATTGCGGCAAACAGTACCAAAATCGCAGCACACAAGGTGAATACCAATAACAAGCCCAATGCACTTGCCAGACGATTTAACACCTCCTGAATTTGACGAATCGAGTTCTCAATATCAACAATTGTTAAATTCGGATAGGTTTGCGCCAACTTGAGATCTAAGTTTTCGCGTTCTTTGGGCTGGTGGTACGAGGTAATCCAAGATTTTGGAAAATCATCCAAGGCCTTCGGAGGAAAGATCACAAAGAAATTAACCTGCATGGATCCCCAATCGAGTTTGCGCATCGAGGTAATGGGTGCAGTAATTTTTTGGCCGGCGATATCAAAGCTCATTTGATCGCCCATGCGAAGATTGAGGGTCTTCGCAATACCACTCTCAATGGAGATTTGTGGAGTGACCGAATTACCAAACCATTGACCAGCAACTAACTGATTGTCGCTTGGTAATTGATTGCTGTACGAGAGATTGAATTCACGATCAACTAAGCGGCGTGCATTATCGGTTTGGTAATTGTCAGGCATCACCTCTCGCTCATTAATATGCGTGAGTCGCCCCCGAACCATTGGATAAAGCTGAGCCTCAGTAATGCCTTCGGCAATTAACATACGCTGCACTTCTGCTTTCTGATCATTTTGGATATTGATCAAAAACCGATTCGGGGCGTTATCAGGCACATTGGCTTGCCAACTTTGCAATAAGTCTTGGCGCAACAAAAAGATCAGCAGGAGCGCCATAATGGCTAACGCCAAAGAGCTCACCTGAATCATGGCAAAAGCAGCGCGGCGTGATTGTGTGCTGATCGCAAAGCGGGTCACAAAGCCGATCCTCGCAAGGTAACTTGATTGACTAAAGCACTCAAGACCCCACAAGCCAAGCCAAGCGAGCCCCGCAAAGAGTAATGCGCCAAGCCCAAATGAACCAGTCGCCCAAACCAGCAACTTCAGATCACGGGTTGCCCAAAATACCAATGCCAAACAACTAATGAATCCAAATAATGCAATCGATTTAGCAGCCAGTGGTACCTTGCCAAACTCTCGGCGCACTAAACGCAATGGGGAGATCTGACTTAAGGTCAAGATCGGTGGTCCTGCAAAACCAAAAAGAAGTAAGAGTGCAAACACCACACTCCAAACCACGGGCCATACCGAGGGCAATGGCAGACGAGTCTGAATAAGCCCACCCAAGAGTTGCATCAACAGCTCTTGAGCAAACCAGCCAATGAATCCCCCAAGAATAGTTGCTACCACACCAATCATCGTGAGGATATACAGTTGTTTGCGAAGAATTTGCGCCTGACTCGCACCAAAGCATTTCCAAACTGCGCAGCTATCGGCTTGCTTGAGAACATAGCGCCTGGCAGCAAGGGCAATTGCTAAGGCGCAGATTAAGGCGGTCATTAAAGCCACAAGCGATAAGAAGCGCTCTGCACGCTCTAAGGTTTTGCGCATGACCGGCTGAGCATTCTCTAGGGACTCAATGCGAATACCGCGTAATTTTTGTTGCTCAATATGATTGAGAGCCCAATCTTGGTAGCCCCGAATTTGAGGATCGGTTCCAGATAGCAGTAGGCGATAGGTCACTCGACTTCCAAAGCCAATCAACCCTGTACTTGCTAAATCATCAATACCAATCATGGCTCGGGGTGCAAAGTTCATAAAGGCTGCACCCCGATCAAGTTCCCGCACAATGACTGCATCAATCCGAAATTGACGATCGCCAATGCTTAGTGAATCGCCTAACTTTGCACGCAAGGAAATTAATACGGCGGGGTCGACCCAAACCGTATTTTTGGGAGGCATTCCGGTAACCTCTTCAATCGACCGTTCATCGACCCTACCGTCATTCACTTGACGACTAATTTGCAATTGCCCCCTGAGGGGATAGAGGGCACTTACGGCCTTTAGTGAACTTAATTTACTTTCCCCGCCATGGCTTACCATGCTGGGGAACACCACTGTTTGGGCAATGTTTAGTTTCTGAGACTTTGCCGCCTCAATCAATGCGGGCGCAATGGGCTGATCTGCAGCAATCAATAAATCGGCAGCCAGCAGCGTACGGCCATCGATTTCAAAGCTGCGCTGAAGACGATCAGCTAAAAAGCTGACGCTGGAGAGCGCAGCTACGGAAAGCACAAGGGCAATAAAGAGCCAAAAGAGCTCCTTAGCGCGAAGCTCTTTTAGGAGCATCTGCATATTAGTTAAATACTGGGAACCTGACCACCATCCACCCGAATTACAGAGCCAGTGATGTAGGAAGCATTTTGACTTGCTAGGAATGCCGCGGTATCGCCATACTCCTTTGGATCACCATAACGACCCGCAGGAATGGTTTTCAAACTTGCGCTCACAACGGCGTCGTAGGTGATGTTCTCCCGCTTCGCACGCGCCTCATCGAGTTGGCGTAAGCGATCGGTTGCCACTCGACCTGGCATGATGACATTTACGGTTACCCCATCGGCTGCCACCTCCGCAGCCAAGGTTTTGGACCAACCGAGTAATGCAGCTCTTAACGTGTTTGAAATCGCTAGATTACGAATCGGTACGATTGCTCCGGAAGTGGTACTGGTAATAATGCGGCCCCAACGACGCTCACGCATCCCCGGCAAGACTCGATCGGTAATCTTCATGAGGGAGAGCACCATCTCCTGAAAGCTTTTTTGCCACAACTGCGGATCTTGACCACTTGCTGGTGTTGGTGGCGGTCCACCAGTGTTATTAATCAAGATATTGACTGGTCCCAACTGGTTTTCAATCGTCTGTACATGACCATCAATTGCATTGAGATCAGCGAGATCCCAATTTAAGGCGAGTGCCTTGCCGCCAACCGACTCAATCATCTTGACGGTCTGTGCGAGACCTTCGGCATTTCGACCGGTCACCGCAACCTGAGCGCCCTCCCGGGCTAAAGAATGTGCCATCGCCTGACCTAAGCCTCGGCTTGATGCCAGCACTAATGCAGTCTTTCCCTTAATTCCTAAATCCATCGTGCACTCCCTTATTCGTTGTTTTACTTATTAGTTGACTTCGGCTGAGTCAATGGCTTTGGCAGTTTCTTTGTGCCAGCATCCAAATCCACTTCATAACGCTGCAAGATGGAGGCGAACGCTTGCTGCAAGCCATTGGCTAACGTACCTGAACGATTATCCTTTAAAGGCACGCGCTGTGTGTAACGGTTACTCATTAAGATCGGATTTTGAGTACCGGTTGATAAAACGGTTAGATAAAAATGGATGCTAACCACGGCTTCAGGCTGGACTCGATAATCCCCATACAGTTCAGTAACATTCACTTAAAGTGCGTAATACGGAAAGAAGGTGTTGCTTTGGTTCACTGCCGCCTTGAAGATATTGGCTTCGCTAATCCATTGGCGCGTCGCATTACTCACCATCTCAGCAGGAGTGGAAATATACCCGTTATAGAAATCCTTCTTATGGCCCAAGGTATCCGCACTAATTTGTCCCGATAGAGTCACGCAAGCAATCGCTCCCGATGCGCGCCAGTTTGCAACTGGGGCCGTTGAGGTTGTGCGTTTGGGAGAAGCCATATTCTGACTATTAAAGCAAAGAATCGTGACTTATAAAAACTTGCCACTGGGGCAAATCAAGGAATATGGCGCGGCTGGCAGGATTCGAACCCACGACCCCTTGGTTCGTAGCCAAGTACTCTATCCAACTGAGCTACAGCCGCATCAGGCAGAATTATGCCATGGATACGAAGAACTACATCACACCGGCTGGGCATGAGGCACTAAAAACTGAGCTTTTGCATCTTTTGGACCACGAGCGTCCTGAAATTGTGCAAGTGGTCCATTGGGCCGCATCCAATGGAGATCGCTCAGAAAACGGCGATTACATTTACGGTAAGAAGCGTTTGCGCGAGATCGATCGACGGATTCGATTCCTCAACCAACGTTTGGAGAATGCAGTGGTGGTCAATAACCAAGATCGTATTTCAAATGGTGGTGATCCCGAGCAAATTTTTTTTGGGGCAACCGTTATCTATAGCGATACCGAGGGAACGGATACCCAAATCCGGATTGTTGGGATCGATGAGGTCGATCTCGAAAAAGGCTATGTGAGTTGGATTTCACCAATTGCGAAAGCCCTAATCAAAGCCAAAGTGGGCGACACCGTTCGAATCCAAACGCCTGCGGGTGCTAAGGAAATTGATATTCTGGATGTGCGCTACGAGGACTGCTAAGAACTAGACGCTTTTATTGCGGATTACCCGGAACACGTCGGTGTTGGCGCGCAAACCGCGTAACACTCGAGAGAGATGCAAACGATTCAATACTTGAATGGTAAAGCGCATCGTCACAGAGTCCTCTTTGTATTTATCATCCATTGAAACATTTAAGATGTTCGAATCAGCCGATGTAATCGAACTCGCAACGCGGGCGAGCACGCCCTTTCCTTGCTTAGTATCTACCGTAATAGCCACATCAAACTCTCGCTTAGTATCTTTACTCCATTGCACACCAACCCATTTATCACTGTCTTTTGACAGCATGCGATGCGCCACCTTGCAATCCTGGGTGTGGATTTGCAATCCCTCTCCTTTACCCAGATAAGCCATGATGTCATCGCCAGGAATCGGATGGCAACAGGTTTGAAAACTGACCGACATACCCTCACGACCATCCACGACCAGAGATTGCGTTTGCGTCTCATGATCCGAACCACCCCAATCGTTCGAGCCAAGACGCATTTGCTCAGACCCGCCCTCTTCACCAACTAGGATTTTTAAACGAGTCGCTAACTCAGCAGCAGTCCGTCGTCCCAAGACAATATTGACGCAAACCTCCTCGCGGGATTTATCGCCGGTCCAATGCAATAACTTTTCCCAAATCTCGGGCATCAGGAGCCCTGCATCAACACCTTGCTGTCGCAGCGCACTCGCTAATAAACGTTCACCTAATTGCAGTGCCTCAGCATAGTGCTTAGTCTTTAATGCATGTCGAATGGCCGCACGGGCTTTACCAGTGCGCACAAACTCCAACCACCCTGGGTTTGGCTGTGAGGATGTGGAGTTGATCACTTCCACAATATCGCCATTCTTGAGTTCGGTACGCAGTGGCAATTGCAAATTATTAATCTTGACCGTAACGCAGGTGTTCCCAAGATCACTATGGATGGAGTAAGCAAAGTCGAGAGCCGTTGCGCCGCGTGGCAACGCACGAATTTGGCCTTTAGGAGTAAATACATAGACCGCATCGGGGAACAAATCGATCTTGACGTGCTCTAAAAATTCTTGTGAGTCACCGCTGTTATCTTGAATATCAACAAGTGACTGCAACCATTGGTGCGCGCGGTTTTGCACTTCACTGAGTTCCGGTGAGCCATCCTTATAAGCCCAATGGGCCGCTACCCCAGATTCAGCCACGGCGTGCATGTCCGCGGTGCGTACCTGAAACTCGACCGGTACACCAGATGGACCCACTAAGGTGGTGTGTAAGGATTGATAGCCATTCAACTTAGGAATCGAGATGTAATCCTTAAACTTCCCGGGCATAGGTTTATAGATGGAATGCAAAATTCCAAGGGCTCGGTAGCACTCATCGATCGTACGGACGGTAACTCGGAAAGCGTAAACATCCAAGACTTGTGAGAAGCTCAAATGCTTACTGCGCATTTTGTGATAAATGCTAAAGAGGGTTTTCTCACGACCCTGCAAATCGACCTCAATCCCAGCCTTGGCAAATTGCATCCGCACCGCATCCAGAATCTTGTCAACCATCTCACGACGATTACCACGCGCCTTCTTAACCGCTTTCTCAATCGCCCGAAAACGCATCGGCATGGAATGCTTAAAGCTAATATCTTGTAAATCACGGTAGATTAAGTTGAGCCCCAGACGGTGTGCAATCGGGGCGTAGATTTCCATCGTCTCTAATGCAACCCTGCGTCGTTTTTCAATGGGGACCGCATCAAGAGTGTGCATATTATGGGTTCGGTCAGCCAACTTGACCAAGATGACGCGCACATCACGGGCCATTGCCATAAACATTTTCCGAAAACTCTCAGCTTGAGCCTCGGCATGACTCTGAAACTCTAATTTATCAAGTTTGGTTAAGCCCTCAACCAGCTCAGCCACTTTCGTACCAAATTGATTGATGAGGTCGGTCTGAGTGCAACCAGAATCCTCAATCACGTCGTGGAGCAAAGCGGCCATGATGCTCTGGGCATCTAAACGCCAAGTTGCGCACAGCTCGGCAACCGAGACCGGGTGACTAATATAGGGTTCGCCGCTATGGCGGTACTGACCCAAGTGCGCGGCGTCTGCGAACTGAAACGCTTTCTTGATCTGGTTTATTTCCTCAGGCTTTAAATAATGAAGCTTGTCGGTTAAACCGGTAATTGATACAACTTGCTGCTTGGGGGGTAATGTGGGTTGTGAGGTGGGGCCAAAAAGATGGCGGCTGGATTGCTCCAGTAGGGATGCAATCACGCTTTGAGCAGGATTGGCGCTTGGTAAAGACTTGCTTGTGCGTGTCTGGCTAGACGAGACTTCGTCTAGCGAACCCGTTGTGGTGACAGTTGACGCCACAGCGGGACCTCCGGCTTAGAGAGGTACTTTGGTCAACATATCCCGATCGGTTACCCCAACAGCAATCTCACGCAAAGCAACGACCGTCGCTTTATCTTTTGCGTCGACTCGGGCTGCATGTCCCTGAACTAATTGCCGAGCGCGGTAGGTGCCAGCTAGGACCAACTCAAAACGATTGGGAATGGTTTTTAGACAATCTTCTACAGTAATACGGGCCATTCTGAACTCACTTATTTAGATTAACCCCTATAGGATACCCGATGACTGGCTATCATGCCCCAAGACGCTTGACCAAGGCTGGGTAACGGGCCATCATCGGCCCGGTACGCAACCGGCTGGCAGCTAAAATCGCCTGCAGGTCTCTTAGGGCGTCTGCAAAGACCTCGTTAATGACAATGAAGTCGGCTTCGTGGGCGTGTTGTAACTCGATGTGGGCAGCTGCAACACGCTTTGCAATCGTGACCTCATCATCCTGGCCACGCTTATGCAATCGTTCCTCAAGAGCCTCAATTGAGGGCGGGAAGATAAACACCCAAATCGCCTGAGGAATTAATTTGCGAATTTGCTGAGCGCCCTGCCAATCAATTTCCAGGATCACATCCTGACCTTGTTGCATTTGGCCCTCAATCCACGAGCGCGAAGTGCCATAGAGATTGCCATGCACTTGCGCAGACTCCAGAAAATCACCGGCAGCCTGTTTAGCCAAAAAGGCCTCTTTTGTAATGAAGGAGTAATCACGGCCATCTAGCTCACCGGCGCGCGGTGCACGCGTGGTGCACGACAGCGAGAGTTGTAAGCGATGATCAGACTCCAAAAGCGCATTCACTAAAGACGATTTGCCAGCCCCTGAAGGAGCCACAATCATCAACATACTGCCCTGGTAGGTGTTTGGAGTGCTCATGGTCATCACTCCAAATTTTGCACTTGCTCGCGCATTTGCTCAATCAATAATTTAAGCTCCAATGCGGCATTAGTGCAATCTTCATGAACTGATTTGGATCCAAGGGTATTGGCCTCGCGATTTAGCTCCTGAATCAAGAAATCTAAGCGCTTACCCACGGCCCCACCCTCTCCAATCGCGGTCCTTGCGACCTGAATATGCGTTTTAAGACGAGCCAACTCTTCGGCAACATCAATCCGAACCGCATACAAAACCACCTCCTGCCGAATACGCTCTAATAACTCGATATTAAAGGGGATATTGGCTTGCGTAGCATGCACACCCAAGGCCTCCTCAATCCGGCCCACTAATTTGTTTTGATAAAGGGTCACAATCTCAGGAATACGAGGTTCAAGTTTGGTCACCATGCCTTGCATCGCATCAAGAGCATTCATTAAAACCTTGGCGAGCGCCTGGCCCTCAGCCTGCCGCGATTGCAGCAACTGCCGCAAAGCCTCTTCGCCCGCTTGAAGGGTTGCACGTTGCCACTGATCCTCAGGTGTTTCTGAATCCGCCACTACGCCTGGATAGCGGAGGATATCGGCAACACGCAACTCCTCGGCCGTAGGAAATTGTCCCTGAATCTTGGCTTGTGCCTCTTTTAAGGCCATTAGTTTGGTTGGGTCGATCGCGATTGTTTGGGGTCGCGTATGCTCGTTTGAGCTTTCACGCCATGCAGCCCTAAACTCAACCTTACCGCGCTTGAGATGCTTATTGAGGAGTTCACGTAAAGCACCTTCAGCAGCACGGCACTCATCGGGTATCCGAAAGCTCAGATCCAAAAAGCGGCTATTAACTGCCCGAATCTCAACCTGAAGATTGACATAACTCCCCTCACCCATCTCAATGGGATGGGAAGCGCTGCCATAACCAGTCATGCTCGATATCATGTAGGCATTGTAAATTGCAAAAAAGGAAGTCTTCCATGAATCGTCCCAGCCAACGCCAAGCACGTGATCTGCGGCCTATTACCATTACACGTTCCTTTACAAAACATGCCGAGGGCTCGGTCTTAATCGAATTTGGGGACACCAAGGTTCTTTGCACCGCGAGCGTTCTTGAAAAGGTGCCACCTCATCAAAAAGGCTCTGGCGAAGGTTGGGTCACTGCTGAGTACGGCATGTTGCCCCGCTCCACCCACACCCGCTCGGATCGTGAAGCTGCTCGGGGTAAGCAAAGTGGTCGTACTCAAGAGATTCAGCGACTGATTGGTCGAGCCTTGCGCAGCGTCTTTGATCTCAAAGGACTTGGCGAGCGCACTATTCATCTTGATTGCGATGTGCTTCAAGCCGACGGGGGAACGCGCACCGCAGCGATTACCGGTGCCTATGTTGCTGCCCGCGATGCAGTAAACCGTTTACTTCACCAGAAGCTAATTACCTCTGATCCGATCATCGATAGTGTGGCGGCGATCTCGGTGGGCATTTATCAGGGCGTTCCCGTTCTCGATCTTGATTACGCAGAAGACTCAGAGTGTGACACCGATATGAATGTGGTGATGACCGGTCGTGGTGGCATGATTGAAGTGCAGGGAACGGCCGAAGGGGCTCCGTTCTCACGCTCTGAACTCGACGCACTATTAAACCTTGCTCAAGTTGGCATTGATGAGCTAACGCGTATCCAGAAAAATGCCCTAGCCGCATGAACCAACGCTTGGTATTGGCTTCGAATAATGCCGGGAAGCTGAGAGAGTTTGCGCAATTGTTTGAGCCCTTTGCAATTGAACTCATCCCCCAAGGGCAGTTGCAGATTACCGCTGCAGAAGAACCATTTGATCGCTTTATTGATAATGCCCTAGCGAAGGCGCGGCATGCCAGCAAGCTCAGCGGTTTACCTGCCATTGCAGATGACTCAGGCATTTGTGTGGATGTATTAGGTGGTGCACCCGGCGTGCGATCAGCCCGCTTTGCTGGTGAGCATTGCTCAGATACCGATAACAACCAAAAGCTATTGTCTTTACTGGTGGGTCATGCAAACCGTCAAGCCCACTATGTATGTGCCTTAGTGGTGGTTCGAGATGCTGATGATCCCAATCCGATCATCGTTGAAACGCGTTGGGACGGTGAGATTATCGATGAGCCACGCGGTGAGCATGGCTTTGGCTATGACCCCTACTTTTATCTCCCTGAACTACAGATGACCGCGGCAGAACTCAGTCCCGAGCGTAAGAACGCCATCAGCCATCGAGGGCAGGCGCTGGCTCAACTCATGGAGCAATTGGAGAAAGATCCGTTTTTTCAGAAGCTTAATGATTAACTCTGGCATCGCACTGACTGCGCTTCCTCCTCTCTCACTTTATATCCACTTCCCATGGTGTGAGCGCAAGTGCCCCTATTGCGACTTTAATTCGCATCAGGTCAAGGATGGCGGATTTAATGAGGGCCTTTACATCGAAGCGCTGGTGGCTGATCTTCAAACCGAGCTTCCCAATGTATGGGGTCGTCGAGTCCATACCATTTTTATTGGGGGCGGCACACCTAGCCTCTTATCTCCCAAAGGCCTCGATGATCTCTTATCGCATGTACGAGCCCTCATCCCCATCGAGCCCCATGCTGAAATCACTCTTGAAGCCAATCCAGGATCGGTCGAATCGGGTAAGTTTGCTGAATTTGCCAGTATTGGCATTAACCGTGTGTCCTTAGGGATACAGAGCTTTAACTCAGATCATCTCAAGGCATTGGGACGGATTCACAATCAGCACGATGCGCGCCGTGCGATTGAAATCGCACACGATCATTTTGAACGCATCAATATCGATCTGATGTACGCTCTTCCCAAGCAGACCCTTTTCGAGGCCCAGGCTGATCTTCAAGAAGCCATCTCATTCGATGTCTCGCATTTATCGCTTTACCATCTAACACTGGAACCCAACACCTATTTTGCGAGTCACCCACCCCCGCTTCCACATGAAGATGAGAGCGATGCTATGTTTGAATCCGCTCTAGAGACGCTAGTGGTAAATGGCTATGCCCGCTATGAGGTGTCGGCATACAGCAGGCCCAAGCAAGAGTGCAAACATAATCTCAATTATTGGGAGTTTGGTGACTATATTGGTATTGGTGCGGGTGCACATGGCAAGATCTCGTATCCGGATCGACTGACACGGCAGATCCGTGAACGCCATCCTGAGACCTATATGAGCAAGATGACCGATCAAGGTCATGCCGTCATTGAAAACCGTTTACTCACGCAAGACGATTTACCTTTTGAGTTCATGTTGGGAGCATTAAGACTGATTGACGGGGTGCCGACAGCAATGTTCTCGGAGCGAACGGGGTTGGGGCTCAATGCGATTAGCAAATCGATTACGGACGCTCTGCGCAAGGGCCTTTTGGAAGAGGACCCAATGCGACTCAAAGCCAGCCCACTTGGCATGCGCTATCTCAATGACCTGCAGGAATTGTTCTTGAAATAAGTGGTGGCGGAAGCGGTGAGATTCGAACTCACGGAGGACTTTCATCCTCGCCAGTTTTCAAGACTGGTGCATTCAACCACTCTGCCACGCTTCCTCTGAAGCCACGATTATAAGTATGCAATCAAAAACCTCACTTTTTTCAGCCAAACCTGACAGACAGCCGATTAATGAACTGGTTCAATCTTCCTTTTGCAAATGGTTCGGTATCTCGATAAAATAGTCATAATTCTAGTCAGAATTAGGAGATCGAGATGCAATGGCCCATTCAAGACGCAAAAGCTCGTTTTAGCGAACTACTTAAGGAATGTATGAACCAAGGTCCACAAATTATTACGAAGCACGGCACCCAAATGGCGGTATTGATACCAATAGATCAGTGGTTAGCAATGACCAAATCTAGCCAGCCCAATATCAAAGATTTGTTAATCAGTCGACAAGCTCTCAGTGATGACTTAAAAATTCCGCAACGAGGAAAAGAGCGTCACCGAAAACCAAGTGAGATTTAATTCATATGTACCTACTCGATACGAACGTCATCTCCGAATTACGTAAACCAAAACCACATACTGCAGTTTTGGAGTGGCTGCAAAACGTACCTGCATCCAATATTTTTATATCAGCTGTAAGCGTTGGCGAAATTCAAACGGGCATTGAGATTACTCGTGAGCAAGATTTAAGCAAGGCGAATGAGCTTGAGTCCTGGCTCAATCAAATCATTGCATTGGGTCAAATTATTTCACTCGATGCTGAGTGCTTCAAGCTATGGGCAAAGCTCAAGCATCGCCAATCCAACACGATATATGAGGATGCAATGATTGCGGCTACAGCAATCCTCATGAAATTGACCGTTGTAACCCGCAATACCAAAGATTTCAAACGTTTTAGGGTGCAACTACTTAATCCGTTTGATTCTTGATCCTATGATCGAATAAGGCTTTTTAGATACTTCGCGATTGCCAAACTTGAGGTTAGCGCGGGTGACTCAAAGCCAAAGAAGTTATAGAGACCTTCAATTCCATGTTCATTGGGGCTATCGATCCGAAAGTCCCCAGCGGGTTGATCTTTCGATACGATCTTCGCACGTACCCCTGAATAATCGGCCTGCAAACTACCATCCTTAAGGTCTGGCCAGTATTGACGAATGGCTGCATAGAATCGCTCGCCCCGCATCGGATCGACTGAATAGTTAATCTGATCCTCAGACTCAATCTCGAGCCACTCCACATCGGGGCCAAACTTGGCCTGCCCCGCCATATCGAGTGTCAAATGCACTCCCAAGCCACCCGGTTCTGGTACGGGATAAATTAAATGCTGAAATGGTGACTTGCCTGCTAAGGAAAAGTAATTACCTTTCGCAAAATAGGCTGTTGGAATGTGTTCCGTTGGTATTCCCTCAATGCGTTGTGCAACTGCTGGGGCGCTCATACCCGCACAATTAATGAGATACTTCGTTTGCAGTTGCATCGCATCAGCACCGCCCACCTCCAGCTCAAATCCTCCAGGGATCGCGCGCGCATGATTTAAAGGTGAGAGATAAGCAACCATCCCGCCGGCATCTTCAAAACCACCAAGCAGTGACAGCATATAAGCATGGCTATCCACAATGCCGGTGGTTTTTGACCAAATTGCTGCGGCAACACGAAGATCGGGCTCTAACGCATTGGCTTCTTTAGCTGTGATGAGGCTGATTTCTCGTGCCCCATTTTGCTGAGCACGATAGAAGATCCCGTGCAAATCATCAACCTGCTGTGGATCGCTTGCCACAATTAATTTACCGTAGCGCTGGGTTCCAACTTGATGGTCGCGGCAATACTCATAGAGCATGCGATTACCCTCAACGCATAATTTTGCTTTTAATGAATCCTTGGGGTAGTAAATGCCTGCATGGATTACTTCACTATTTCTGGAGCTACTAATGGTTCCAAACGATGCTTCGCGCTCGAGCAATACTGTTTCGTGACCTTGCAATGCCATTTCTCGGGCGACTGCTAAGCCCACGACTCCCGCCCCAACGACGACACAATCCAGTTTATCCATATTGATTCATTTTTTTGATGCCAAATCGTACCATTTCAATGAAATTTAATCCTGATGCTTTTGGAGCCCTTATTGATAAAATCGATATATGACCGCACCTTCTAACGCAGAAACATTTGACAACCCCTCAACCGCGGTTTTTGGCTCCCTGCAAGCAACGGACATTGTTCTAGATCTCGCCTATCAGGGGATTGAGTCTAAGGATTGGAAGAAGTTATTTTCTAAAGCGGAGCAAGCGCAGGTCGATCATCATTTAAAAGCTGTCTTTGCTGGCGAGCTCGTCAATACTAGCGAACATCGCCCTGCACTGCATACGGCACTGCGCAATCTGGATAAGAGTCCGATTTTGGTCGATGGTAAAGATGTCATGCCAGAGATCGCTGAAGTCTGGCAACGAATCGAGGGCTTATGTAATAAATGGGTAGGTGTGACCGATTTAATTCATATTGGGATTGGGGGCTCAGACTTTGGCCCACGACTTGCTGTGCAAGCCCTCGCTCACTCAGCGAATAAATCCAATCGCGGGCTGCGAGTTCATTTTGTGGCTAATGTCGATAGTGCTGAACTAAGTCATGCTTTAGAGCGTGCTCAAGCCAACAGTACCAAGGTATTGATTGTGTCCAAGTCCTTTAGTACAGCCGAGACTTTGATGAATGCACGAGCTGTTCTTAATTGGTTCAAAGCCAAGAAACTCACAAGCTCTCAGGTCCAAAACTCCCTATTTGCCATTACCAGTAATATTCAAGCAGCACAAGACTTTGGCATTCAAGCGAAGAATGTCTTTCCATTTTGGGATTGGGTAGGTGGCCGATTCTCTGTATGGTCTGCGGTCGGTCTACCCATTGCCTTGCAATACGGGTTTGATACTTTCAAACAATTTTTGCAAGGTGCTAATCACATGGATCGCCATGCGATTAGCGCTCGCGCCGATCAAAATCTCCCGATCCTAATGGCATTGGCTTTGTACTATCAACAAACTAAACACCATTCCAAAGCGTATGCAGCGATTCCGTACGCGCATGCCTTGGAACTTTTTCCATATTGGTTGCAGCAATTGGATATGGAAAGCAATGGCAAGCAAGTTGATTGCTTTGGTAAGTCCGTATCACTTAGTTCTCCCGTTGTCTTTGGTAGTGCTGGCACCAATGCGCAGCACTCGTATTTTCAGTTACTGCATCAAGGCCCAGAATGCATTCCGGTTGATCTGATTGCGATTAAAGAACCAATGAGCCCTTTACCAGAGGCCAAAGATCATCACCATGCCCTCTTAGCCAATTGCTTGGCACAAGCCCAAGCTTTGGCCCAAGGCCGTGATGCAAGCGACCCCAACCTCAGCTATCCAGGAAAGCGACCCAGTAATTTAATAGTGCTACCCAAACTCGATGCCTATCATTTGGGTGCTTTACTTGCTCTTTACGAACACCGCGCGGTTTGCTTAGGGGCGCTATGGGGCATTAATAGCTTTGATCAGCCCGGGGTTGAGCTAGGTAAAGTGTTAGCTAAACCGATTGAGCGCGCCCTTCAAGAAAAAGATGGTTTCAGCGCTGAATTTGACTCCATCACTGCTGCCAGAATCCATTACTTCCAGAAATAATTTCATGAACGCTCCAGCCTCGATTTTTAAAGCCTACGATATCCGCGGCATTATTGATGAAACCTTGAATCCACAAATTGCCAAAGCAATTGGTCAGGCTTTTGGAAGTCAAATGCGCGATTTGGGAGAAACGGACGTTGTTATTGGTCGAGATGGTCGACTCTCGGGCCCAGTTCTGATTGAGGTGCTGACCGAGGGTTTGCTTTCCACCGGGATTAATGTGATTGACCTCGGGATGGTCGCCACACCGATGGTGTACTTTGCTACCCATCAGACCATTGGAAATTGCCAACCGAAATCCGGCATCATGATTACAGGCAGCCATAATCCGCCCAATTACAACGGCTTTAAGATGGTGCTCGGTGGATCAGCGATTTATGGCGATCAGATTCAGGGGCTACGCCAACAAATTGAAGCCGATGATTTTCGGCAAGGGAGTGGCAAACGTTCCAGCTTCAATATCTTCCCTCAGTACTTACAAACCATTGTTGGCGATGTTCGCTTAGCCAGACCCATGAAAATCGCTGTCGATTGCGGCAATGGCGTAGGTGGTGCGTTTGCTGGAGCGTTATTTCGGGCCCTGGGCTGTGAGGTGCAAGAGCTCTTTTGTGAGGTTGATGGGCATTTTCCCAATCACCATCCAGACCCTGCCCATCTTGAAAATCTTCAAGACCTAGTTCGCAACCTTGCAACAACTAGCAATGAGCTGGGCCTTGCCTTTGATGGCGATGCCGATCGACTTGGTGTCGTAACCAAAGACGGCGAGGTGATTTTTCCGGACCGGCAAATGATGCTGTTTGCGAAGGATGTACTCAGTCGCAATCCAAAGGGCCAAATCATTTATGACGTCAAATGTACGCGTAACCTTGCCCCATGGATCCGTGAACATGGGGGCGAGCCTCTCATGTGGAAGACTGGCCACTCCTTGGTCAAGGCCAAGCTGAAAGAGACTGGTGCCCCTCTAGCTGGGGAGATGAGCGGTCACATCTTTTTTAAGGATCGCTGGTTTGGGTTTGATGATGGTCTCTATACCGGCGCTCGCCTATTAGAAATCCTTAGTCATTTTGATAATCCAAGTGCAGTGTTTAATGCCCTACCGAATGCCATTTGCACCCCTGAATTACAACTTCCATGTGCTGAGGGTGAGTCTTTTGTCTTGCTTGAGAAAATCAAGGCCAACCCCAAGTTCCCAAGTTCCCAATCGATGAATACGATTGATGGTGTCCGGGTTGAGTATGCCGATGGCTTTGGTTTGGCTCGCCCCTCGAATACAACACCGATTGTGGTGCTTCGATTTGAGGCTGATTCTGAAGAAGCGATTCAACGAATCCAGCAAGAATTCAAAGCGGCTCTTTTGGCTGTGAAGCCGGATGCAAGATTGCCTTTTTGATGAAAAAGAAAAAATATTTCCTGATAAAACCTTAAGATCTCAGCCTTTAAGTTCATTAAAAGATGGGGATAACAGAGATCTCAAGATTTATGATTCCTCTCTTTATGATTTTGTTAATCAAAAAAGAGTGCTTGATTACCAGTTAAAGAATTCTGAATTTATTAGAATTTATAACGAAATTGTTCAAAGAGAAGGCCTTCCACTAGAACAGTGGAATGCATTCTAAATTGACTAAATAATTAGAAAATTAAATCTTTTTAATTTCTTTAATCCGATTTTGCTCGTCTACTAGAACAATTTTGGGATTATGGGTTTTAGACTCGGCGTTATCAATCGGTCCGTAGGTGCAAATAATGAGATGGTCACCCACGTGGGCCTTGCGAGCAGCGGCACCATTTAAGGAGATCGCACCTGAGTCTCTGGGTGCCTTGATAATATATGTGGAGAATCGCTCGCCATTATTAATGTTGTAGAGCTCTATCTTTTCATATTCACGCATATCGGCTGCATCCATGAGATTCTCATCAATCCCACAAGAACCCTCATAATGTAAATCGGCCTCGGTCACGACTACCCGATGTAGCTTTGCCAATAACATGATACGTTTCATAGAAATCCCCTTTAAGCATGGGACTCTATCGCGAAAGTGATTGCGAGTTAAGATTGATGGATGAGCACAATGAATGAATCACTCTCGACCGGTAATTTTTATGATTACCTCCAGCAAGATGCATCGGGGGCTACTTGTATTGCACAGGCGTGGGCCAAAACGCCTGCTCCACTTGCTTTGGGAGAAAAGCAGGATGTGATTGAGCGGATCAAGGCCTTATTGAAGGCAAGGGATGCGGTCATTGTGGCGCACTATTACGTCGATGGCGATATTCAAGATCTTGCAATCCAAACTGGGGGTTTTGTCTCTGACTCCTTAGAGATGGCTCGGTTTGGTAAAAATCACACTGCCCAAAATTTAATCGTTGCTGGTGTGCGATTCATGGGTGAGACTGCGAAGATTTTGAGTCCCCAAAAGCACGTGTTCATGCCAGACCTTGAGGCAACCTGCTCGCTTGATTTAGGGTGTCCCGCGGAAGACTTTCGTAAATTCAAGTCCGCCCATCCAGATCGAGTCAGCGTGGTGTACGCCAATACGAGTGCCGCTGTGAAAGCCCAGGCGGATTGGATGGTGACCAGTTCTTGCGCACTAGCCATCGTGCACCATTTAGATCAGCAAGGTAAGAAAATATTGTGGGCGCCTGATCGACATCTGGGACGTTACATTCAAGAGCAAACTGGTGCCGACATGATTTTATGGAATGGCGCATGCATTGTGCATGATGAATTCAAAGCAACTGAACTGGCAGCAATGCGCCAGAAGCATCCCAATGCCATAGTTCTTGTTCATCCAGAGTCACCGCAACACGTTGTTGATCAAGCAGATGTGGTTGGCTCAACCTCGGCGATGATTAAAGCGGTTCTGGAAGGGAGCGCACCTGAATACATCGTAGCTACTGATCAGGGCATCTTGCACCGCATGCGTCAACTCGCGCCTCAGAAAAAATTGATTGCAGCACCAACCGCTGGTGAGAGCGCTACCTGCAAGAGTTGTGCCAATTGCCCTTGGATGGCAATGAATGGCTTGCGGGGTATCTTACATTGCTTAGAGCATGACTCTGGTGAGATTGAGGTGAGAGAGCCCATTCGCTCCGAAGCACTAGCATGCATTCTTCGCATGTTGAACTTTACATCCACCCACCCAGAGTTATTAGCCAAAGCGCAGCATGGCTTTATTAAAAATATTGGCGCTGCATAACTTGTTTTTATATGTTTTCTGATAATGAATCCTTAGATCAGGCCATTGCTCGCAATGTGCGCGATGCCCTCTACGAAGATCTGGGTCGCGGGGATTGGACCGCCAATCTTGTGCCCGCTAATCAAACTGCGCATGCCAAATTAATTGTTCGTGAGCCAGCTGTTTTGTGCGGAACCAGCTGGTTTGATGCGGTGATTCAGTCGCTTGATTCGAGGGCGCGAGTTGATTGGTTGTTTTCTGAGGGCGATTGGATGGCACCCGATAGTCTGGTCTGCGAAATTACTGCAAATGCCCGTGCTCTTCTGAGTGCTGAGCGCCCTGCCATGAATTTTTTACAGACTCTTTCTGCAACCGCAACCACCACCCGCCGCTACGTTGAGGCGATTGCAGGTGCCAGCCCCAATCCCAAGGGATGTGCCATTTTGGATACCCGCAAAACGATCCCTGGGCTACGTCAAGCTCAAAAATATGCGGTTCGAGTGGGTCATGGTCAGAACCAACGGATGGCCCTATGGGATGGCATCTTGATTAAAGAAAATCACATTGCGGCGGCAGGGAGCATTACTGCGGTATTGGCTGCTGCCAATCAACTCAATGCAGGGGTGGATGTACAAATTGAAGTGGAAAGCCTTGCAGAACTCCAAGAGGCGATCGGCCAAGGCGCCAAGAGTATTTTGCTCGATAACTTTAACCTCGATCAAATGCGCGAAGCTGTCCGTCTTACGAATGGTCGAGCTTTATTGGAAGCTTCTGGCGGTATTACCCAAGATCAACTCCGTGTCATTGCAGCAACCGGTGTCGATCGCATCTCAATTGGCAAATTGACTAAGGATATCCAAGCGATTGATTACTCGATGCGTATTGATCACATCAGCTAGATGGCTGGGTTTGAATCGGGGTCAGAATGGTTGGGTATGAGACCGGCCAGGTTTTTGGGTAATCGCGACTAAAGTGCAACCCTCGACTCTCTTTGCGTAACAAAGCAGAACGCACAATCAATTCAGCGCATTCGAGTAGGTTGCGTAACTCAATCAAATCTCGGCTTACTCGAAAGTTCGCATAGTAATCTTGAACCTCAGTGCACAAGAGCTCAATACGATGTAAGGCGCGTTCAAGTCTTCGTGTGGTTCGCACAATACCAACGTAGTTCCACATCAAGGAGCGTAGCTCATCCCAGTTATGTGCAATCACCACTTGTTCATCAGCATCTTCAACTTTACTTTCATCCCACAGTCGTACTGGGGCTTGCTCAACATCGCCCTGTTCTGCAATATCAGCTGCAGCAGCTTTACCAATGACCACGCATTCCAGTAATGAATTCGAGGCCAAGCGATTGGCGCCATGTAATCCAGTATAGGTTGCTTCACCAACGGCATATAAGCCGGTCAAATCGGTACGTCCCTTAAGATCGGTGACAACACCCCCGCAGGTGTAATGTGCAGCAGGTACTACTGGGATTGGTTCTTTAGTAATGTCGATTCCGAGGGTGAGACAGCGTGAGTAAATCATCGGGAAGTGCTCCCGAATGAATGATTCCCCAAGATGCGTTGCATCGAGGTGCACATAATCCAAGCCATGCTTTTTCATCTCAAAGTCGATTGCGCGCGCCACAATATCACGTGGGGCCAGCTCCTTGCGTTCATCATGCTCTGGCATGAAGCGATGGCCATTCGGTAGCTTCAGTATTCCACCCTCGCCACGCATCGCTTCGGTAATTAGGAAGGTGCGATCGCTTGGGTGATACAAACAGGTCGGATGAAATTGCACAAACTCCATATTGCCAATCCGGCAGCCTGAACGCCATGCCATCGCAATTCCGTCACCCGTTGCGGTGTCTGGGTTGCTGGTGTAGCGATAGACCTTCCCTAAGCCACCGGTTGCTAGTACCACAGCCTTAGCCAGAATCGTTTCTACCCGACCCTTCTCAATATCGAGTGCGTATGCCCCATAGCAACGATTGGATTTGTACTTCGCAGGTACTTGTAAATGTTTGTTGGTGATGAGATCGAGCGCAATCCAGTTCTCCAGAATTCGGATATTGGGATGCGCATTGGCTTTATCAAGCAATACCTCATGAATTGCCTTACCAGTTGCATCCGCGGCATGAGCAATTCGTCGATGACTATGCCCGCCCTCACGAGTTAAGTGCAATCCCTCTGGTCCGGCCTGATCAGGGGTAAATGGTACGCCTTGCTCAACCAGCCAATGAATCGCCTGGGCACTCTGTTCAGCAACGTAACGCGCTACGGATTCAACAACGAGTCCTGCGCCGGCATTTACTGTATCAACTAAATGCGATTCAATGCTGTCTTCTTGATCGAGAACCCCAACAATTCCGCCTTGCGCCCAGGCGGTTGCCGCTTCGCTCAGACGGCGCTTGGCCATCAGGATCACCGGTTGACGGTCTGCGAGGTGAAGGGCAACAGTAAGGCCGGCTAAGCCGGCCCCAATGATTAATACAGGATGATGATGGTCATGCGCTACGCTCATTGAATGAGCATAGCATCGTTTACTGTTCGGTCATAACCGATGTGCTGCGCTGGCTTACCGCCTTTTTGAACGGCAACAGCACAATACTTAAACTCCGGGATCTTGCCAAAGGGATCCAATGCGGGGTTAGTCATTAGATTAGCAGCCGCTTCGTAGTAAGCAAACGGCATAAACACAGCTCCACTTGGCGTGCCATCATCCCGGCGCACATGAATGCCAACCTCGCCCCTACGGGACTTCACGGTAATTACATCTCCGGGGTTCAGGCCCATCTTCGCCATATCTTCACCGCACATCGAGGCGGTTGCCATTGGCTCAATGGCATCCAAAACACCTGCGCGTCGGGTCATACTTCCAGTATGCCAATGCTCGAGCTGACGGCCAGTAATTAATACAAAGGGATACTCAGCATTCGGTCGCTCATTGGCCGGAATAATATCGGCCGGAACCAACTTTACCCTACCATCTTTTGTTGGGAACTTTTGATCAAACACGATCGGCTTACCTGGATCATCCTCACTTAAACACGGATAAGTGACCGATGACTCACGTTGCAAACGATCCCAAGTAATCCCATTAATCGCAGCATGCATGGCGCGACGCATCTCATCATAGACCTCTGCAACACCTGATTCTTCACCCTGATAACCCCACTGCAAACCAATTCGCTTTGCCAACTCCTGAATGATCCATAAATCAGGCTTCGCATCGCCCGGAGGGTTTAGGGCCCGCTTACCCAACTGCACCATACGGTCAGTATTGGTCACGGTTCCGGTTTTCTCAGGCCAAGCACTAGCTGGCAGGATGACGTCAGCTAACCACGCGGTCTCGGTCATAAAGATATCTTGCACGACGAGGTGATCAAGCGAAGCCAAGGCATGACGAGCATGATTTAAATCGGGGTCGCTCATAGCAGGGTTCTCACCCATAATGTACATCCCCCGAATCTTGTCAGGATCGGAGTCTGGCGCTGTGATCTTATACATAATCTCGACCACGGTATACCCAGGCTTTTTATCAAGCAGGGAATTCCAAAACTTCTCAAACCACTCATGAGCCTCGACATTATCAACGCGCTGATAGTTCGGGAACATCATCGGGATCAATCCCGCATCACTGGCACCTTGTACATTATTCTGCCCACGTAAGGGATGCAGACCAGAGCCGGGCTTACCAATTTGACCGGTAATACTGACCAAAGCAATCAAGCAACGGGCATTATCGGTGCCATGCACGTGTTGGCTAACACCCATGCCCCACAAGATCATCGAGGCTTTGGATTTGGCAAACTCACGTGCCACCTCACGCAGGGTTGCAGCAGGAACGCCACAAATCGGGGCCATCGCTTCAGGACTGTAACCCTTCACGTTCTCTTTAAGGGCCTCAAAATTTGAGGCACGCTGCGTAATAAAGTTTTGATCACACAGGCCCTCTTCAATCACCGTATAAATCATGGCATTAAGCATGGCGACATCGGTATCGGGCTTAAATTGCAAGGTCCGCCATGCATGCTTACCAATATCGGTCACGCGTGGATCGGCCAACACAATCTTGGTGCCATTCTTAGCAGCATTTTTCATCCAAGTTGCAGCCACCGGATGATTGGCGGTTGGATTGGAACCAATCACAAGGATCAAGCCAGAGTGTTCGATATCGTTCACCTGATTACTCACAGCTCCAGAGCCAACGCCCTCAAGCAATGCAGCCACACTCGATGCATGACATAAACGCGTGCAATGGTCGACGTTATTGCTACCAAAACCAGTACGTACCAATTTCTGAAATAAGTAAGCCTCCTCGTTACTGCCCTTGGCCGAACCAAATCCCGCCAGAGTTTTCTTACCATGTTGATCACGTAAAGCCTTTAACTTACCGGCTGCCAGATCAAGTGCCTCTTCCCAACTGGCTTCACGAAAGACTTCGCTCCAATCTTCAGGCTTTTTACCTGCAGACTCAATCGAGTGCTCATCCTTTGGTGCACCAGGCTTACGAATCAATGGTTTAGTTAAGCGTTGTGGGTTATGCACGTAATCAAATCCAAATCGGCCTTTAACGCATAGGCGACTATGATTTGCAGGACCATCGCGACCATCCACGCTCACAATTTTTTCGTCTTTCACGTTATAGGTAATTTGACAGCCCACTCCGCAGAATGGGCATACCGAATCCACCTCACGATCAACTGCTTGTGAACCAATGTGGGTTTTTGGCATCAAAGCTCCCGTTGGGCAAGCTTGTACGCATTCGCCACAAGCGACGCACGTACTAGTCCCCATTGGATCATTCAAATCAAAGACGATTTCACTATGTGCGCCACGCATCGCGTAACCAATCACATCGTTCACCTGCTCTTC
>Ga0194130_10001857_pt1 | contig 32380 bp, 29 predicted proteins | sample TA2KigsurfametaG_FD_160084 | JGI IMG/M metagenome (GOLD analysis project Ga0194130, IMG submission 160084) | Freshwater microbial communities from Lake Tanganyika, Tanzania - TA2015050 Kigoma 12 surface | ecosystem: Environmental > Aquatic > Freshwater > Lake | place: Tanzania: Lake Tanganyika...
TCAGCCATCGAATGTGACTCCCTTCAGTCCCCGCAGCACGACGGCGAACCTAGTCGGCAATTGACTGTCGCTAGTAGCCTTTCAACAGGTGACGCGGCATGCGGTATGAATTTCGCACCACATTTCGCACCATCCCCGCTCCCGTAGCTCAGGTGGATAGAGCAACGGTTTCCAGAACCGCAGGGCGCAGGTTCGATCCCTGCCGAGGGCGCCAGTGATAGCGACGCGTTCAAAGATTTAGTTTGCTTCTCACGTTAATGATTTGAGGAGCAGAGATTGTCTTGTCTCCCAAACGGGTTGATTCGCTGGCAACAGAGATAATGTTTTTTTATGGTGTTAATGCACAAACCAGGCACAACCTGGGAGGACGTGTACCAAAAGGCACGTTTGATTGCGCCCGAGGCTTTTGAAACTGATCGCATCGCAAACTTGTTAGGTGGCGAGTGGTCCTTTGTGGGTGAAACTCGGCCACATGCTGTGGCAGTTAATGCAACGTTCATTCCTGGCCCACCACGCGTCAATCGCGATACTGCCGTGAGGGCAGTCGAGCAAGCTAGCCAGCAACACTCCGCTTGGTCACAAGTTTCACTAAGTGAGCGGCAACAACGGGTTCACAAAGCAGTGATGTTGTTGCGTGAGCATCGCGACACTATTGCGTTGCTATTGATGTGGGAGATTGGCAAGCCGTGGCGCATAGCGTGCGCCGATGTCGATCGTTGTGTTGATGGCATTGATTGGTATCTTCAAGAGATTGAACGACAAATGCAGGGTCGGATGCCGCTGCATGGACCGGTTTCCAACATTGCCTCATGGAATTATCCGTTGAGTGTGCTCGTGCACGCCGAATTGGCGCAACTTCTTGCAGGGAATGCTGTTATTGCCAAAACACCATCACAAGGTGGGTTTCACGCACTCACGCTGGCTCATGTGCTGATGGCACGTGCAGGTTTACCCGTCACATTGATCTCTGGAGTTGGCGGTGATTTGAGTGACGCACTTATATCTTCATCGCAACTTGGTGCTCTTGCGTTCGTCGGTGGTCGTTCCAACGGACGCAAAGCAGCGAGTACATTGGCTGATTTACGTCGACGTCACGTTCTTGAGCAAGAAGGTCTCAATACTTGGGGAATTTGGAACTTTTCGCAATGGTCATTGCTTGCAGGTCATCTCAAAAAAGGTTTTGAATATGCCAAGCAGCGTTGCACCGCTTATCCGCGTTATGTGGTTCAGAGAAAGTTGCTACCGGATTTCCTTGCGGCTTATCACGAGGTGGTCGCATCGCTACAATTTGGTAATCCGTTCGCCGTTGCATCCGCCGATGATCCACTACCTAATTTTGACTTCGGTCCCTTAATTTCGCAGGCAAAAGCTGATGACTTGCGGGCACGTTACGAAGAGGCGATTGGCACCGGTGGCATTCCCCTTATTCGCGGTGAACTTAGCCTAGGAAATTTCATAGAGGGCCAAGATCGGTCGGCGTATATCGCGCCTGCTTGCGTGCTCAATCCGCCGACGGCTTGGTCTTTGCATCACAGTGAACCATTCGGTCCCGTTGACTCAATAGTTCTCGTTGACACTGAATCAGAACTTCTCGCCGCAATGAACGTTTCGAACGGTTCATTGGTCGCGTCAATCGCCACCGACGACCAAGATTTTGCGGCACGTCTTCGACCAGATGTTCAATCTTTCAAGTTCGGAATAAATGCACCGCGTAGCCGTGGAGATCGTGAAGAAGTCTTCGGTGGCAAAGGTGCGTCGTGGCGCGGTGCCTTCGTTGGAGGTGACTTGCTGATTGATGCTTTCACCGACGGTGACCGCCCGCTGTTCGGTAATTTTCCGAACGGTTCGCAGTATCCACCAAATACGTGAATAGCCGTACTGTGAGAGGCTGACAACGCTAATCAAATTACTTGGCTGTTTGTGTCGCTGGCTTTCATTAAGAATCAGAAGTAGCCCCGGCCTTGGCGGCACTTAAACTCAAAAACGACGTATTATTGGCATGTGAAACACGTCAAAAACCTAGTCGGACCTATCGTAGTCATCTCAGTTGCCATAGCGGTGTTCGTAGCCAGCGCAGCTCGGATTTGATCTGGAGAGATTTACTTTTTCTCGTCCGGCAAATTGTCAATACCGTTACCGATTGCCATGAATGTTGGTGCCCAGAGGCCAACGAAAATTCCAAAACGCTCACCCGCTGCTTGGGCTTCACCGCCGTCTGTTCCACCTTGTGTGAACCATATAACGATGCTTGCAATAACAGACAGGAATCCGAGTGCATACGAAAGGTTTGCGCTATAGCCCAGTGATTTGAGTTTCCTCAACATAGATCCTCCGTTTAGGACAAAGTTTGCAGGAATGTTTGTTCCCTTCTCAATTATTGCACATCTTTGGTGTTTCTTGTGGAATACCGTGAGTCCCGAGGGGCACAACAGAGATATGCGTTCACGGTGCATGCCAGTTTCATAATCTCCCAATCGTGGATCTGTCTCTCGTACCCAATTAACTGACACGAATTCACGCTTTATGGCACCAAAGTTCAGCAGGATCCGGCTGCCTGTGCGCAGTTTTCCTCGTTTTCTTTCGGCATTTGGCAGCCGCTAGTAACCTTGACATTGATAGCCCAAGGTGTGTGGGCGAATTTCGCACCATCCCCGTTGGACCTACCGTCGCACGCAGCGAGACACACAATGTCTCTACAACCGAAAGGAAGCGACATGACACTCACCCGCCGTTCGCTCGTTGACCTTGACTGGCCAAACTGGATGACCCAATGGGCTCCGTTCGAACGCTCAGATGCCTAGATGGATCATTTCAATGAGGCGGCTGTCCGCGACGAAGAATATGAGTTCGACAAGAACTATGTCATTCGAGCTGAATTGCCCGGAATTGACCCCGCCAAAGATATCGAGCTCTCCGTCTCCGGAGGCGTATTACGCCTCATGGTGCAACGACAGAAGGAAAGTAGGACTTCAGATGCTCGTCACTATCGTTCAGAGTTTCGGTACGGATCCTTCACTCGTCTGGTTGCACTGCCTGTCGGAGCGTCAGACGATGATGTCAAAGCAACGTATGACGACGGCATTCTTGAAGTGCGGATTCCGATGAATGGCGCTCAAGCGCATGAACGTCGCATCGCAATCAGCAAGCATTAAGACCATTCACGACGCATCTGTGGCACAACTTCTTCGAAGTATGCAGCAAGCAATTCTTGGTCCCAAGGTGGCCTGATGACGATATTGATGAGGTCGGCCCGGTTCTGCACGTAAGGAGCAATCTGTTCCATGACGTCACTGGGTCGGCCCATCAGTGAGCCACCGATGATGCGTTCAGCTCCTGGCCCCCACTGTGCGGTCAGTCGCTCACGTACAACTTGTGGATCGTCCCAACTCATGCTGAAAGTCAAGTTGATGCTTCTCTCGACATCACATGGGTGACGATCAGCCTTCTCGCACCAACCATCAAGTATCGAGTTCAACTCACCAAACTTGTCGGCGGTGATGTACGCGGCATTCCAACCTTGGGCATATTTGCCCGCCATGCGCAGCGTCTTGTTCGGCCCAACACCACCAATCCAAAGTGGAAGTTTTCCCATCGCCGAAGGAAGCATGCTTGCCTCTTCGAGCGTGACGTACTCGCCAGAAAAACTGACCCGCTCTTCTCCACGCTTCCATCGGTCAACGACTTCAATTTGTTCCTCGAGCATTCTAAAGCGCGCGCCCTGAGACGGAAAGTGAATGCCATAAGCACGTGCTTCACCATCGTGCCAACCGCTCCCGAGACCCGGTTCGAAACGACCACCCGACAAATGATCGAGGCTGACGAAACCCTTCATCAGTACTCCGATGTTTCGATATGCGGAACAAAACACGAGACAACCCAAGCGCGCACGCTTCGTGTCCACCGCGAGTGCACCCAAGAGCGAGAACGCTTCGAAGTGAGGCTGTGTACCACCTTCGGGCGGCGCCTCGTACAAGTGATCCCACAGGGATATCCAGTCTGCACCAGCTCTATCTGCGTAGGTCCACAAGTCACGAAGCTGTTGGACAGTTGCCTTTTGCTGACCGATGTGAATTCCGAACTTGACAGCCATGGATCCCCCTCAGGATGTTTCCACGTCATCGTAATTCGGTCATGTCGAGCAACCGTCAGTCAGATGGGTCGGAGGACAGACGACCGCGTGCTGCTCGCTACTCTCAGTACATGGCTTTTCCACCTGGCATCGGCGTCATCGACCTCATGATTGGCCTGCCCAAGAAGAACGCATCTGATCACTACAAATTCATGGGAGACGCACTCAAAGACGACGAGTCGAAGAACATGCGCATGCCAGCTCAGTACATGTTTAAAGATGTGCCACAGGATGTCGGTGATGAGGCCGACCCGGTGAAATTGCTCATTGCCGACATGGACCGCTGCGGTGTAGCCATGGGCATGCTGCATATGGGCTCGCCAGAGTCCGAGCGTGCACTCAAAGAGCACCCAGACCGCATCATCCCGTGCATGGAAATTGACCCGAACGACATCATGGGATCAGTTCGCAAACTGCGCGAAGCCCATTCCAAATGGGGTATCAGGGCAGCGACTTCATTCCCGGCCGGATACATGCCACAAGTTCCAGTCAGTGACAGGCGCCATTATCCGTTGTACGCGGAGTGCATCAACCTTGACATTCCAATGATCATCAATGCCGGAGTGCCGGGCCCCCGAGTGCCGATGGCCTGTCAGCATGTCGACCACTTCGATGAAGTTTGTTATGACTTCCCTGAACTACGCATCGTCATGCGGCACGGTGCCGAACCTTGGGAAGCAACCGCAGTGAAGCTCATGTTGAAGTGGCCGGGTTTGTACTACATGACATCGGCATTTGCACCGAAGTATTACCCCAAGGCAATCATCGATTACGCGAACACGCGGGGTTCATCGAAAATCATGTACGCCGGCTACTACCCCATGGGGTTGTCGCTCGACCGCATCGCAGAAGAAATGGGCTCAGTTCCCTTCAAAGCCGACACATGGCCAAAGTTCCTACGAAACAATGCCATCGACGTGTTCAAGCTTGACGTCCCGAAGATCTGACCACCATGGGGCGCAGTCCACTTGACGAGACAATCGACTACATCGCGATCCAGCGGGTTCACGCGTCGTATGCCGACATCGTCACACGTCGAGCATGGACTGAACTGCACAACGTCATGTTGCCAAGTTGTTCACTGAACCTCAGTCTTGGTGACCGTGAGCTTTCGGTCGAAGGTCCGGCAGCTATCGGGGCATTTATCGGCGAGCAGTTACAGCAATTTTCATTTTTCGAATTCATCATTCTGAACTCAGTGATCCACATTGACGACGATGGTTCACGCGCTGGGGCACGCATGTACATGCAGGAGGCTCGACAAAACGTGTCTGATGGCCGCCGCACAGATGCCTTCGGCGTGTATCACGACCGGCTCGAAAAACATGACGGCAAATGGTGGTTGGCCAAGCGCCTCTATGGGTCGTATTCTCGAACTATTGCAGAGCGACCTGAAAATGAACAGGTCGTTTTCCCACTACCTCAGCACGACCTCGGCTCACTATGACCAAGGCCGTCACTGGGCCAAAAATGCCACTGCTCGCTCGATGGGGCTGATGTCAACATCGGCACCGCTTCCATCGCCATTGTTTTCGGCATGACCGAACGGATTGTCGACATCTTTTACCAGCAACAAAAGGTACGAATACGCGACTCCGAGCGCTGCGGGTGCAATCCACGACATGGCGGTCGACGGGAACTCAACCACCACCAGCAACGCCATCAGGATCGCCACGAGAAAGGTCATGAGCACATAACCAGACTGAATAAACGACGTCCCACGAATGACAGAGATTCGCCCGAGAGTCGCTTTCAACTCGCCGTGCACCAACAACAAACGACTGAGGTAGTGAGACCCGACACCTTCGCGTTCAAGATCGATGATCATCTGCGAGATATCCGCATCGGCACGACGAAGATCCTCGTCTGATGACTTCCCGACAAACCAACCGTGGACCACCTGAGCATTTCTGTACACGCGGGCGCGAACGTGCGATGACTCTTTGTCCTTGACCGTGAGCCCCGCCTCAGCCAGACCGGCCAAACCCCCCAGAGCGTTGCCAACCACAGCGGGCAATTTTTCAGCTTCCTTGTAGTCGGCGATTACCCCGGCGAGCATGAAACCGATGATGAGCGTTGCGCCTGTGATGACGGCACCCACTTCACCAAAAGTGATGATGTCCTTCACCTCAAAGACATCTTGCACGACGTATCGAGCAACAAGTACCACAATCGCCACTGGAACTGATCCCCGGAAAAGTCGCCAACGAGCACTGTTCATCACACATCTCCTGTTGAATTTGAATGGATCATGAACATGTCAATTCCATTGTTTGTATAGGTCTGAGAACCGATTGTGATTGTGGGTGACCAGGAATCAAAAACAAGCACTGGGTATCCACGGCTGTCGATGGCACCACCATCACCACCCTGCATGTATTCGTTTCCACTGCCACCAAAACTCTTCGCCCATTCAACGGCACCTGCGCTGGAAAACTTAAAGACAAATAGGTCGGTGTTTGAGCCCGGATTCGCGAGTGTGGTCGAACCAACCTGGAAGGTTGAATTCGAATAGGTGCCGGCAACATAGACATTTCCCGACCCATCTACGGCGAGTCCACCAACGCTCGCACCAGACGGAACAGCAAACAACTTCTCACCTAAGAGGACGCCGGTTGTGTTGACGCGAAGAACGCCCAAGGTCTTCTGGCCCGCACCTATGGTGTTGATCAATTGCTGACCATCCCAGTCGATGGCCCCTGCGAGCGAACTGAATGCGATGTGCAGAACATCGGTCGCGTCAATGTCAAGATACCGAGGATTATCGACCAAGGAACTGCCGAAACGTTTCGCGTAACTCACCGAGCCGCTAGATGAGTACTTCACGACAACGGCATCCCAGGACCCGCTTCCAGACCCGGCATTCGTGAGCGTCGTGCTTCCGATGATGGCAGTCGCCGAGTCGAATTGGGCCAACACGTATCCATTTCCTCCAGAGTCAGCAACCGTGTCTAAATGCACTTGTGTGCCCCCAGAGCCGGTGATCGTTGTCACCCAGGTGACCACGCCCGTAGCCGGATTCACCCGTGCAACAACCACATCACGAGCACTAGTAGAAGTGACAGTGGTGGATCCGATGTTCGCTGTTTTCGATGTTCCCACCAAGTCGAATGACACGAACACGTTCGCGTCGGCAGATATGTCGAGATTTCCGAGTGAACCATCGCTCGTGACACCCACACCCCAAACTGGCGTGCCGTTAGAAGAGAGTTTTCCGAACATCTGACCCCCTCCTGATGCAAAGGTGACGGTGGAGTTACCAAAAGTGTGCGTGGTCGAGAACTGCATTCCGAAATACACACCCCCCGAAGAATCAACTGCTACTGCCCACGGAAAATCCTGACCCGCAGCACCCAACTGCGTCACCCATTGCACATCACCGTTGGCATTGACCTTCTCTACAAAACCGTCACATGACGAGTTTACCGCCCCTCGGTTCGTCAGTGTTGTCGCACCGATGGTGATTGTTGCAGCACAGAAGTATCCGGTGGCGTAGATGTTCCCGTTTCGATCTGTCACGACAGTTTGATATTGCTCATTAGACAAAGCGGAAGTCTGACGGACCCACGGTGCTATCGGCGGAAGAGTCGTTGTGGTTGGCGCAATCGTTGTGGTCGTGGTGGTAGCAGTAGTGGTTGGTGCAACTGTTGTTGTCGTCGTCGTAGGCCGTGGACGAGTTGTGGTTGTCGGAGCAAGGGTGGTGCTGCTGGTCGAGGTTGAGGTACTTGTCGTGGCGGTTGTTGTGGATTCGACAATGACGTCACGAACCACGGCATTTGGCAACAACGGGTTCTCAGCCGGCCCTTCGAGCGCGGCGGCGATACGCACCTGTGGAGTCGCAGCCGCAAGCACACCTTCGGTTTTGGTTTCAGTGACTATTCCTGACTCAGTCACTGTCTTGACGGTCACTTCGTTGGCTGCTGTCTGCTGAAGAATTTGGTATCCACCCGACGTTCCAAGTTCTGGGTTTCCCGCTGTGCGCACCTCAACTGCTGGCGCACTCGAATCAACCACTACCGAGACAGGCTGACCCGATGTCGTGGTGACGGCGACGGCGAGTGTTTCGCCCTTCACTTCGATCGTCGCCTGTGCACCATTGGCAGTTGCCACAAGATTTCCCTGTGCCAACGTCACGATTGTTCCTGCATCGTTGCTGGTGACCGATGATTCGGTGATTTCCACCTGGCCTGCTGCCTCACCTTGAGTCGAGAACTCCACAGAAGCACCACCGGTGAGACCCGAAGCCTGAATCGCAGTTCCCTTCGGAATTGACACCGACACCGAACCGTCATCAGCTGCTGGCGGATTGACAAACATGAAGTCGCGCACATTTTCGGCAGCTGCTTTCAGAGGGTTGAGCCGCGCCTCTCCGGCTTCGCGAATCGCAGGACTGACTGTTCCTGTAGAAGTTCCGATCGACCAGTCAAGCGTTGACGCCCGAATGACGAACAACGAGGACTTCACTCGTCCGTCTTCTCCGCAAAATGGGCACCGACCATCGCTGCGAGCTGTCATTGACGTCAAGTCGAAGTCACCCTTTCCACCACTCCAAATCTTGGGGTCTGCGTCTGGGTTCGTGCCGGCAAAGGAAAACGACCATGAATCTTCTTTCATGTCGACAGTGATGAAGCGATCCTTACCTGGCCAATTCGAGTCGTACACATGAATCTTTGCGGTGTTTTCGTCGGGATATTCAATGGCATGTGGCAGCACGGCGTGACCGCCGACGTCCGAATACACACCAATCACATATTCCAGCTTCTTTTCTTTGAGCGCCGCATCGATTGCTGCAACCTTCTCGGTCATGGACTTCTTCGACCACATCGTTGCATCGTCTTACACCGACGGAATGAACTGTGTGGCGAATCCGCGCATGATTCCGTGCGTGACATCTCCTGAGTTCGCCAACTCCGCCGTGTACGGCGTTACGCCTTGCATGAAACGCGCAGCTGACATCACAGCAAAGCCCTCACAGTGACCGGCCTGGCATGCCTGGTTCACCATGCGTGCCCACGCTGCTGCCTCTGCCACGAGTTTGCACGACTCTCCCGAGCCCGATGCGCACACATCTGGACCGTCTCCGAACATCGTCACCACATCAGCAGTGCCAAATTCCTCGGGTGTCTTCCGCGCGCCGAAGTTGGGAAATGCGAAGTTGTCGCGAGTGCTCTGAAGCCCGCTCTCGATTCGGGTTCCCGGGCTCACCTCGATGGATGGCGCGCTCGAACCACCTGAGCAGGCGGCAAGCACGAACGACGTGGCGGCAAGCAATGCAACTCTCTTTGTTCCCCGCACAGGACTGATTCTAGTTTTGGACATAGGAAATCACTTCCCTGCCAATCGTAATGACATGCGGGTTGCCTGAAGAAACCTAATGAGATTCCAATGGCATCGAATTCACGGTGCCCATCCTTGGAAATTCGACTACTCATCTGGTGCTACCGTCCCGTGACATGAAGACATTCGCCAAAATGATGTTGTCGACTCTCACGGCAGGCTCAATGGTCTCGCTCGATGCGTCCTCTGCAAACGCAGCGACACTCACATATCCGGCCCTCAATGCAAGTTTTCCAAGTTGTACCACAACCGACCAGGAGTTCTGTGTTGAAAGTCTCTCCTTCACCCCCGATGGAGGCACGCCAACTCAAGTGACCGAACCAGCAACCTCATCACAATCCGACACCAGCAAACCTTATCTCAATGCGGGTTTCTTTTTCTCTGCTTACACCGGTCCGTCGACGAATGCTGACGGAACAGGGCTTCTGCCAACGATGAATGCAAATCTCTTTAACAATTCGGGTTTTCCGCGAAGTGCTGCAATTCGAGATGGTCTCGCAGAGGGAACCTATACCTACCGGCTGCGAACTGGAGACTTTGATCCAACGTATGTCGTGATCCAAGGCGACTGGATCAATCACACCGTCGAGAAGGGCGCAGATGGCTACTTCACTCTGGAAGTGACTGCTCGGCCACTGACATTTCTGAGTGTCTCGTCGAATATCGGAAAATGCCTTGCGAGCAATTGGAAGACCGACTGTGAGGGCGAAACGGCAACGCGCCGCTGGCTTGGTGGAGCTTTTGTGATGCACGGAAACGCACAGACACGGGACGTCTCGCGCGGCACTGCCATCTCCACGACGGCCTCCTACATCAGACCTTCAGCTCCTGCAGCTAACGGACCCGAAGCAAAACAGAGACTCACTGTTGCGGGACCACACTTTGTGCCGGACGGTTTTTTGACAAGCGGAAAAACAGAGAACGGTCGATATCTCAACCCAGCCGTGTACAAGATGTACCTTCCCTATGCAGCAACTGTTCGCTCTCTCGCTTTGGCAAACATCACTACGACTGAAGACGGAATCAAGAAGTATCTCGCTGATCCGAAAAACTCGATTTACAGCGGAACCATCGTGAATGAGGCTGGAATTACTGTAAAGAAAGACCTCACTGTGACGGCTATGGAGAAAGGCGTGCTCGTCAACTTCAACCTTGACACCTTCTCTGCACCGAATCCGACTCTGTACATGAGCAATCCTGATCGCGTAAGAACCACTGCCACTTCCGGTGCTGCAATCAGCCCATTGCGTGCTGTGAAGAAAGGGCAGAAGGTAAGTCGCACCACTTTGCTAGGTGCGTCGCCTGGCACCAAGATCGGAACCACTACCTCAAAGTCGCCGAAAGTGTGTTCCATCGCCGGCTCTACGGTGAGGGCACTGAAGGCTGGAACTTGCAACCTGTCAGTCACGATTTCGACGATGTCTGGCGGCAAGGCCGTGTTGTCAAAAGTGAACGTGTCCGTCACTGTCAAATAGCCATTGAGAGGCGACGCCGAGAATCGAACTCGGATAAACGGCTTTGCAGGCCGCTGCGTAAGCCATTCCGCCACGTCGCCGAGTAGTCGCATAGCGACCACGCGCCATTGAATGTACCGCTTGACCGCTTGAATCCCAAGAATTCGACCTTTGCTTTGGGCACGATGACGAAGTTCGCAGCCACAAAGTGACAACCTATGCCGATGCGCATACGACTCGTTCTGTTGTCCTTACTCGCCCTCTCCGTGGTCGGATGTTCGTCATCTGACTCAGGTGACAGCACGGAGGCAGGCACAACACCCGAAAATTCAGCAGAGGCGTACTTCGATCGAGGTCCATATCCGGTCGGAATCACCACGTTGACTCTTGAACGTGGACCAAAAGTTGAAGTGTGGTACCCAGCAGTTGAAGGAACAGTGGGAACAGACACGTACGACGTGCGCGATTACACGCCCGACGCGATCAAGAAGATTCTCACTGGCGATGTGCCGGCAACTTTTACGATTGATGCAGGTCGTGATGCCGACATTGCTGAAGGGAAACACCCTGTGGTGTTGTTCAGCCACGGATATTCCGGAATTCGCGTACAGAGCAGCTTCATCACGTCACATCTCGCAAGCTGGGGAATGGTCATCATTTCGCCTGACCACTGGTCACGAGACCTGAATCATGTGTTCGGCAACAATCCGGTCGGTGACCGCGAGTCCGCAGTTGCTGACCTCTTTGATTCTCTCGATCTTGTTGCAGCAGATTCGCGTTTTGCCGAATCGGTCGACGTGGAGCGCCTGATTGCCGTCGGACACAGTGCAGGTGGCGGAACAGTGGCACGCGCTGCACGTGACGAACGAATCGATGGCTTTGTATCAATGGCTTCCGGAGCTCTTGAGTCGAACGACCAACCGACCGCAGAAGAGGCTCCGCAAAAGCCGACGTTCTACATCGCAGGCCGCGCCGATCAGGTCACGCCTGTGGAGACAGTCACTCGACCTGCCTTCGATGCAGCTGCATCACCATCGCTTCTCTGGGTGATGGACAAGGTCGGCCACAATGGATTCGACGATTTCTGCACTTTCGGTAATGGCAAAGGCATCATTGGCGTTGCCGAAGCATCAGGACTCGGAGCGCTGCTGTCCGCACAACCGCAATTCAAGTCCTTGGGCGAAGACGGCTGCGTAGGAGATGTGGCTCCGAGCACGGTGGCCTTCCCCATCATTCGACACGCAATCACCGCGTGGTCACGACATATTCTCGGACTTGACAAGAACGCGGTCGACCTTGGCACGGCTGTTGCGACTAGCTACGCCCTACCGATTGAGATCGTCACTAAGTAGCACGCCGTAGGCGAGGCACCATCGGGTACTCATCATCACGGTCGACGGGGCGCGGGACCCTTCGTCAGTGTCGGATTTGCAGGATTGCCAACAGCGACAGCCAGTGCAATGGTGTGCGCACCTGGCGTCATCGATGACTGTGACAGAGTTGTTCGGAAATACAGATTGCTGCCTGCTCGTGCACCGCTCAACTCGCCGATGAATCCAGCAACCTTGCCATCAACGAGGAACAATCCGACTGCATTCTTCGGCAATGACTTCGCCACGCGAATGCGACCATCAACCTCCATCGGAATCATGGAAAACCGCTTCGAAGGAATGTTCTTGAAGACAGATTGCTGTGTGGGACTCCACGAAGCGATGTACTGCTCACCCGACGATGGTGTGACCGCCTTGCCCAGAAGCGGCGCATAGGGCGTAACAGCCGCAATCCCGTCCACTCCAAACGCACTTCCCACCCATTCGTTGTAGAACTTTGCGCGCGCAATCACAGCTTCGGGTCCACTTGTCATCGTTGTCTTGCCTTCAAGCCAAATCACCTCGCGGGTCGTACGCGGTGGACACTCCGCAGCAAGGTCGACCCCGTCAAAAGACCAACCGGCGTCGATGCCGGTAGCCGCCGCCACAGTTGGCAAAATGTCAATTCCCATCGCCGGACAATCATCAACTTTTGCGGTGGATTGGTCCGGATACTTGATGAACAACGGCGGGCGATAGATGTCTTCCACCGAGCCAAGATTTTTTGGGTTCACCGTCTTGCGCTTCCACTCACCCAACTCGAAGGTCATTCCGTGATCAGATGTCACGATCAACATCGTGCGGTCCCAGTTCGCAGAGCGCTGCAACTTCGTGACGAGATTGTCGACCAGCGAGTCTGCAGCAGCAGCTTGCAACAAGAACTCCTGATATTCGTCTCGCGCAGTATCGAGCACGTCACCAGTCTTCTTGTCCGACCCCAGCCACTTGTGTTTACGCAGGTCCGGGGTTAGCTCCCATGGCCTGTGAGGAAGCAACGCATGGACGAAGTGCAATGTCGCACGCGAAGATTGCGCTGCTCGTTCAGCAACATCAAGAAGCGTCTGTACCTGGGTGACAGGGCCGCCCTCCTGCCAGTCCTTCACGCGCAATTTCTTCGCGTCGAGCAACACCTCGGAGTCCTCCTCACCCGAAGTCGACAATGCGCTGCTTCCACTGCTGTCGCTGTCTTCAGTGCCGGCGTTCTCGCTCGTGCGATCTGAGGCAGAGTCGAGAAGGTCCTCTTCATTGAAGTCACCACCGCCTTGCCCAAAGCCACCCCAGTTCTCGTCGATTGCGGGCAAGCGATCTCGTAAACCCTTTGGCAGGATTTTGTGACCAAGCACCACGGCAGCGTCCCGAAGGAAGGGAACCATCTGCGGAGTTGCCTTGGCAACTGCGTCAACGACTTCCGGCGTACTAGTCGTTGTTGTTGCGGGGTTGGCGATGTCTTCGCCGCCAGACACCGACACTGTCTTGCACACTTCCTTCGGACACAACGCTGTCACGACTTCGTGTGCATCCATGCTGAGATGCCCATTCATGAGTGTGAATAAGTTCTTCGGATGCGACGCAAGCACTGGCGAACCACCTGATTTGGGCTTGAGCCCAGACAACATCGCTGGCACGGCATCTGTTGTGGTTTGCGATGTTGCCAACACGTTTCGATACCACGTCGACGTATTGGCGAGCTTTCCGAATCCGGGGAAGCGTTCGGCATTGACCTTGCCGTTCTCGTCCAACAGTGAAAACAACGGGAACTCGTCAAGTATCAGCCACACGACACTGACATCAGACTTGGCGGTTCCACCCGTCACGACCGCTTCTCGGTTGGTGTTCTTTAGCTCCACCGCTTCCACCTTGGGTACCCACACCACATCACGTACGGCGAGCGTGAAAAGCACGCACACTGCAAGCGCCAGAGGTGACATCCACCTCAACCAACCACGCACTTGTGCACGTCGCGCATACAGCAGGGATAGTGCAGCAGCCGCGACACCCGTCACCAGCAACGCCACAACCCATGAGCCAAATCCGACATCTCTCAGCAACAGATTGACAAATGCCCAGAACCCCACAAACACGAGCACGCAGTGAACAGATTCTTGCCATGTTGCTCGAATCGTCGACACCAGAAGTTCAACCGTCCACAAAACGAATGGCGGACCCAACACAACAACCGCCATGAACATGAGCACTCGCGCACCTTGCATGTCGGCCGCGGCAAACATGGCCAAGTTGCTGCCGTACAACTGGAGCAACGGCTGAGCTATCGCTGCAGTGAGAATCGTGACATAGACGAATAGGTGCGAGACGCTACGTCGAAGAACCGTCCCACGGTCCATGGTCAACTCTTTCGGGTTGCGTGGAAAATGGTTCGAGTACCACTTGACAGAAGCATCTTCGAACGGACATCGAAACGCTCGCCCAAAAGGCGCTCGAATTCGGCCAAGTTGAAATCTGAGTGGATGCCGTCACGCTTGTTCAGCAAGAGACGTTTCACCATTGGGTCGTCGGCATGTGGGAACTCGATAACGATCTCTGGGGTGAGATTACGCAACAAGTCGAGCTGAGCCGCCACCGGAATGTTGAAGGTGATGGCAACGTGGTGGATGACAGCAAGGAACAACACCACATCTGGCTTGCCGCGGTCGAAGATGCCGGGTCGCTCGATTCCGCGCCAGCCGATTCCCCCACCAGAATCAGACAAGTCGACGTACAGCGGCAAGATTGACGTGTTCTTCTCATTTCGCAGTGACTGGTACAGACGATCGACTACGAGCGGGTCTGCGTCCATCGCAACAACGTGATCAGAGTGAGCAGAAGCAATACGGCTGAAGCGTCCGTCGTTGCAACCGATGTCCCACACCTGATGGCGATGGCTGGAGGCAACTGCATCACGTACGAATCGCTCTTTCTCATCAAGGCTGCTCTCGACATAGTGAGCACGTTCTGAATACTCAGACCATGTCGATTCTTTGTCATGCAGTGAAAGTTCGCCGACTAATTTCTCGAGTTTGCGCAAAGTCGCATCAAGTACCGCTGCGCTCATGCCCGCCTTCGCGCTTTGCTTTTTCACATCGACCTTGGTGTCTGCGAACTTGTTCTGTGCTGCTGCGTGCAACACAACGTGAATGAGGCGACCTTTGCGAGGGCGAAGAAGCTTCATGGGAAGCAACTTGCGCATGGTGTCGGGACTGACACCATTCACTGCACCTCGCATGAACGGCTGGAACTGAACACCGAGGTAGCTCTGCAGCATGAGCGGATACAAGAACATCTCACAGAACTGCTTGTAGCCGTACCAAGGATCAGTTGCTTTGCGCACTTCGAATGAACCTGCATCAATGAACACCGGCCGCGAACCCACGAATTGCACGTTGTATGGCGTTGCGTCCTTTACGCCCACCCCATCTGCAAGCGCAGCACGCGTGAGGCGAAGCTGTGTGAGCGCAGCGTCCTTCAACATGTTGAAGGACCATTCATACGGGTAAGAAACAAACGGAAGCCGCGGATGACGCATTGCCGCAACCCATTCACTGTCGAGACCGACACTCGCCGAATCAACGAACTCAGACGCAATCAACTCGCCAGAGGCGAGGGCATCACTGATGAACTTCTTTGACCACACCGCGTCGATATCCGACTTGCCCATTGCTGAGAAGCCGCGAATGACATCATCACCGGTGACGAATACCCGACTCAATGGGTCGCGAAACGACCCTTTATCGGCCGCGAGGTTCGACATTGAGTCAGTCGTGTGACGAGGAGTCGCCGTCAGATGATTCACCGGCGTCTGGCTCTTGACCACCCTTGCCAGTGAACTTCGACTTGAAGCGCTGCAGACCCATCTTGGCGGCAACACCGATTCCGGCAACGCCGCCGGCGATGGCGGTAACGATCATGCTGCCGGTACCGGCATCGAGGTAAGAGAACATGCTGGTCACGATACTCCGCCGAGGCGCGTCGGTAGGGGCAAACCAGCGGTGATTGCCGCAGAGGCATCGTTAGCATCACGTCGTGACCAAACGCCCAGAAACTGACGCCGTCACGGCTGGACGGGAGAATCAGTGGCGCTCACTGTCGCCGGCGATGTGGCCTTCAACGGTGTGGTCATCAGAAGGCCTCGATGCCACCAATGCCCGTGCAACTGCACTTCGAAGTGACCAGTTCTACGGGCGTTATGCCAACCCAACTGTCAGCCAGTTCGAATATGCCGTTGCTGCACTCGAAGGCGCAGAAAGTGCAGTCGCGTTCGGCTCGGGCATGGGAGCTCTCGCATCGGTAGTACTCGCACTGTGCGGTTCTGGTTCACATATCGTGGCGCAAGATTCCCTCTACGGCGGTACGTACTCCTTTCTCGAGGGACCCTGTCGGCGATTCGGAATAGACGTCACCTTCGTCGATGCAAAGGTTCCAGGTGCACTGACATCTGCAGTTGTACCTGGCAAGACGATGTTGGTGATCGCCGAAACGCCTTCCAATCCGTGTCTTGAACTTGTTGACCTTGAAGAACTTGGTGCCATCAGGGGGCCCTTCACTCTCGTCGACTCGACCCTCGGCACCCCGCTTGGTCAACAACCGTTGCGCCACGGTGTCGACTTGGTGCTGCATTCAGCCACGAAAGGAATCGGCGGCCACAACGACGCGATGATCGGTGTGGTAGCCGGTGAGAAAGACCTCATTGATGCAGTGTGGCAATACGCGGTTCTTCATGGGGCCAGCGCATCGCCGTACGACGCACACAATGCGCTTCGCGGCATCAAGACACTTGATGTGCGCACCACTCGGCAAGCGGCATCAGCGTTGTCATTGGCGACATCGCTCTCACGTCACCCTGCCGTGTCTGCAGTGCACTATCCATTTCTCGAATCGCACGCCCAACATGATCTCGCGCGAAAGCAAATGCGAAACGGAGGTTCGGTTCTGTCATTTGACCTTCGCGGTGGCATCACCCACGCTCGTGCACTCATTGATTCACTCACGCTCGCCCGTCCTGCGACTTCTTTTGGCGGACCTGAGACATTGGTGTGTCACCCGGCAACCAGCACGCACGTCGGCATGCCACCTGATCTTCTCTCTCGCATCGGCATCACCAACGGACTTATTCGCGTGTCAGTTGGCCTCGAGCACTACGACGACATTCTGAACGACCTCGTCAAGACCCTCGGCTAACCCTTCGCCCGACAGCGTCGCCGTTCAGACTTTTTTCGGTGGCCGCGGGAAGAATGCACTCGTTCGCGCCATGTACTCGGCGTAACCAGGCTTACGTTTCGCAAGTGACCGCTCGAGCATGGGCACGCCACTCACTTTTGTGAGAAACACAGTCATCACGACCGGTCCGATGAGGCCCCACGCCGCAGTGCCAGATTCGGCTGCGATGATTCCGATGCCCCACCACACGCAACTGTCTCCGAAATAGTTCGGGTGCCGAGTGAGGCTCCATAAGCCTTTGTCCATCACCAGCCCGGCATTCGACGCGTCAGCTTTGAAACGGCGTAACTGCAAGTCGCCCACGGCTTCGAACACGATGCCGACGACCCAGACCAAAAGCCCCATCACAGCTATCGGGCCGACGCTCGGTTCTGGGTCGGCATGTCCGAGCTGCACTGGCAATGACACGAGGAACATCACCACGCCTTGCAGGCCGAACACGGTTACCAAACTGACAAACGGAAATCTCCGGCCGTATCGCTTGCGCATGGCGACATAGCGCCAATCTTCACCGTGACCGATGTTGCGACGCGCGAGATATGAAGCAAGACGCACTCCCCATATTGACACAAGTGCAGTGATCATCCACTGGCGCGCGGAGTCTCCGTCAACAGTCAGTTGCATCACCCACGCGACCACCACGAAACCTGCGCCCCACACGATGTCGACAATCGAGGCATTCTTCAGCGCCACGCTCACCAGCCATGTACCCACCATCACCACTGCAATGGCAAGTGCCGCATTCGTCATTGCGTCACCGAACATATTCATCTCCTGACCAGAAGGTCGTGAACCTTCGCATCGATATCCAACCACACCGAATCAATCCAGGTGGCAAGCGGCTGTCCCGCCAAGTTGTGACGCATGTGTGGCTCAATGGCGACGTGCACATCCACTGGTCTCTCGCTCAACTGTCGGATGATGCCACCGAATGTGTCCATACCTTCGAACCCCACATGCCAGACCACCACCACATTTCCTTCGGGCACCGCATCGAACAGCGCGGCAGCACCGGCGACTTTCGGCGGCAACACATGCCGCAGTGCACGAAGTCGACTAGCGCGGTCACCGTCTCGCCTTTCCATCTTGTCGAGCAAGCGTTCGCGTTTTTCCGGATTGGCACGTGTGCCTTCCGGAAAGATGACAGCGACATCATTTGCACCCATCCCTCGGGCCATAGCTTTGATGCCATCAAGTTCCAAGTTCGTGTCGGGCGATGATCTGTCGATGAAATAATTCGGTATCCGCCGGCCGACAATGTCGAGACACGGATCAAAGGAAAGTTCTTTCTTCAACACGTATCGGGGCCGAAGACCAGCCTGAGAACCAAAGAGCCAAGCACTCACCAATGAATCAGCAAGGCTGGCATGTCGACACAATGCAATGACAGGACCAGGTGGAATGTCGTCAAGTCCACTGACGTTGATGCGCACACCACAGGTTGCTCGAAGCGAACCAATCAGTCGAGACGCCCACCATCGTTGTAGTGCGTAGTGAGCTTCCGTCGAAGACGATTGTCCGATGAGCCACAATCCCCCTGCGACGATCACTCCGATGCTTTCGAGCCAGGCCCAACACGTCGCGAAACTGAGAAGTCGAGCAACCGGACATCGGAATCGTCGGCGCACGATGTCGACCAACAACGACAGCGGCAACCAGAGTGGGCTCAATGCTGTCAACGCGATGGCACCCACAATGACGGCCGGAACTGTCACCACACGGCGTTTGAATGTCGCCCCCACGAGGCGCAGATTATCCCTGTCGTCCTCATCGGGGTCCCCAAACCCCTTGATTTCCAAAGGTTTCCGCTTTACAAATCGTATAAAGTTCAACCATGAGCATTGACGCAAGCTCCGTCACCGGCCAGGTCGCTGGCCCGGCAGTCGACCTCGTCGTCAACGGCACTCCGGTCACGGTGTCGGGCTCTCACCCTCACCTGTTGTCAGCGTTGCGCGACGAACTGAACGTCACCTCTCCCAAAGACGGCTGCTCTCCCTCTGGCCAATGTGGTTGCTGCACCGTGATGATTGACGGCAAAGCACAGGTGTCATGTCAATACCCAATTGAAAAGACACGTGGCAAGAACATCACCACGCTTGAAGGCCTTCCGGATGACGAACGGGATACGTATGCCAACGCTTTCGCGGCATGCGGTGGATTGCAGTGTGGCTTCTGCATTCCCGGAATCGTGATGCGTGCCAAGTCGCAAGTCGACAAAAAGGGTGCCGAATTAAAGCGCGAGGACATGGCTCGACACCTCGGCGCCCATCTCTGTCGCTGCACCGGCTATGTGAAGGTGCTCGATGCGATCGATGCAGTAGCCAAAGGCGTGCCAGTGTCGCCCTCCCTTCCTGGTGGTGTCGGATCACGAGGCATCAAGTACGAAGCATCCGAGTTGGCACTCGGTGACCGCGGCTACGTCGACGACATTCGTGTCGACGGCATGTTGCATGCCGCACTTCATCTCACAGAACACGCACGCGCGGAAATTCTTGCAATCGACACCAGCGAGGCCGAAGCAACCGAAGGTGTACACGCTGTCTACACAGCTGCCGATGTGCCCGGTGACCTTCGCGTTGGCCTCATACATAAAGACTGGCCGGTGTTCATACCAGTTGGAGGTCGTACTTCATTTGCCGGCGACGTTCTTGCCATTGTCGTCGCGGACAATCGCATGATTGCTCGAGCAGCTGCACAGAAAGTTCGCGTCACATACTCCCCGCTTCGCGCAATCGTCGATGCACACGCAGCAGTCGAAGACACGGAAATTGCCGTATGGGGCACAAACGACAATGTGTTGTCTCGCAGCGAATACATGCGTGGTGACGTCGATACAGCTTTGGCCTCCAGCGCGCATGTCGTCTCAGAGACTTTTCAGACGCAGCGCATCGAGCATGCGTTCCTCGAGCCAGAATCAACGCTTGCTGTTCCCGACACCACCAAGGGCGACATGCACGTGTACAGCGGTGGTCAGGGTGTGTGGGACGACCGAGACCAAATCTGTGCAGTGCTCGCCGTTGACAAGTCCAAAGTCACCGTCGAGTTGGTGTCCAATGGCGGCGCTTTCGGTGGCAAAGAAGACATGTCGAACCAAGCCCAAACGGCACTTGCTGCGTGGAAGCTTCAACGTCCGGTGAAGTGCACACTGTCACGCGAAGAGAGCTTGCTGATTCACGCCAAGCGGCATCCCATTCACATGCAGTACACAGTCGGCTGCGACGCGAACGGAATGCTGACTGCTGTACGTGCGCGCATGGTTGGCGACTCTGGTGCGTATGCGAGTGTCGGCATGAAGGTGCTTGAGCGCGCAGCTGGGCACGCGACAGGTCCGTATCACACGCCAACTGTCGACGTTCAGGCGATCGCAGCGCGCACGAACAACCCCGTGTGTGGTGCGTTCCGTGGGTTCGGCGCCAACCAGGCACAGTTCGCCATGGAAGGCTGCCTCGACCGTCTCGCTGAAAAAGTCGGCATCGATGGATGGGACATTCGCAAGCGCAATGTCATCCGGCCCGGCATGGTGTGGGGCCCCGGTCAAATCATGGACGACGGTTGTCTTGGTGCAGAAACTTGCCTCGATGCGATCAAGCCACATTTCGATGCAGCCGTTGCGCAAGGTCGCGCCGCCGGACTTGGTCTTGGTTTGAAGAACTCGGGCCTCGGCAATGGATTCCGCGAAGTGACACGCGCAGTCGTGCGCTTTTGCAGCGACGGAACAGTTGAGGTTCGCCACGGTTGGACCGAAATGGGCCAAGGCGTACACACGGTTGCACTGCAGGTGGCCGTGGAAGAGCTTGGCATTGATGCATCTTCCATTCGCGTCATCGTCGACACCACACGAGAACTCGGATTCGGTCAAACCACCGGTAGCCGTGGAACTCTCATGGCAGCGGCAAGCGTGAAGCGAGCCTGCGAACTCGCCGATGCTGGCGGTCGCCAACTCGATGTCGACTACACCGGCGAATATGTCATTGACTGGACCCAACACCTTGGTGAACCAGGTGTCGACCACCCCACCATCCACTCGACCTTTGGCTATGCGGCACAACTTGTGGTGATGGACAAATCAACGCAAAACATCGACAAGGTTGTCGCCGTGCATGACGTCGGGCGTGCAGTCAACCCGACACTGTGTGAGGGCCAAGTTGAAGGGGCGGTACACATGGGCCTCGGATACGCACTCACCGAAGACTTCCCCAGCGACGAAAATGGGTTTCCCACCAACATGACATTGCGTTCGCTCGGCATTCTTCGTGCAAAAGATGTGCCGCAGATCGATGTCCAACTTGTCGAATGTCCGCAACCGAACAGCCCGTATGGCATCAAGGGGGTCGGCGAAATCGGCCTGGTTCCCACCGCCCCTGCAGTGGCTGAAGCACTTCGTCAAAGCGACGGACAATGGCGCACCACATTGCCGATGAAGCCGAAGAATTCGAACGACGACTGACCGACACGGAGACACCATGACATCACCTGCTGCCATTTATCTGCAAGACGCACACCCCATCCGCGAGGGCATGGAGTACACCAAGTATGCAGAGGCAAAAGGCTTTGAAGCGGTGTGGCAGGCGGATAGTCGTCTCGTACGTGACGCAATCGTGCCGATGTCTGCATTTGCTTCCGTCACCGACACCATCAAGATCGGCTCTGGCGTGGTCGATTGTTGGACACGCAACCCTGCCCGTCTCGCCGCCACTTTCAGCACACTCGATGACCTCGCGCCTGGTCGTGTGATTCTCGGCATCGGCGCATGGTGGGATCCACTCGCAGAGAAAGTGGGCATCAGCCGCGCCAAACCAATTCGTGCGATGCGTGAGATCATCACTGCTGTACGGGCGCTGCTTCACAACGAAACGGTCACCTTCCACGGTGAGTTCGTGCAGCTCGATGGAGTCGAGCTGGACTACGTGTACCAAGACCGACGTGCGAAAGATGTTCCCATCTACCTCGGCGCAACCGGCATGCAGATGATGGAGCTAGCCGGCGAAATCGCAGATGGAGTGGTTCTCAACTACCTCGTGTCGCCCGACTACAACAAGACCGCAATCGAGCACCTTGCAAAAGGTGCTGAGCGAGCAGAACGCAAGTGGGAAGACATCGACCGACCACAACTGGTGGTGTGCTCAGTGCACGAAGATCGAAAGACAGCGCTCGATATGGCGCGACTCATGGTCACCCAGTACCTCGGACAACAGCCCCACATCATGAAGGCTTCTGGTGTTCCACAGTCCTTGCTCGACAAGGTCGGCGAAGTGCTCACCTGGCCTGCAACACATGAACAAGTGGAAGCTGCCTCAAAGTTGGTACCTGATGAAATCGTGCAAATGCTCACGGCATCTGGCACACCAGATGACGCTCGCGCCAAGGTTCGCGAATACATGCGCGACGGTGCAACGTGTCCGATTTTGTATCCGCTCGGAGACGTGAAGGCAATGATTGACGCCTTCTCTGGTTGGCAAGCCTGATTCGACAGAACAAGTGACGTTCACGCGTCATGCATCAGGAAGTGCAGGGGCCCACGGGTAACCGTTGATGTGAGACCCACCGTCGACGAACAAAGTGTTGCCAGTCACATAGCGGCAGTCATCGCTCGCCAAGAACAACACCACGGGTGCGATGTCGTCGTACGGGTCTCCTATGCGACCCATGGGGTTACCTGCATCGGCCATCTTTTCCATCTCAGGGTTCTGCGCCATGACGCGTCGGAAAGCCGCGCTCTTGGCACCGGGACACACGGCGTTGACTGTGACGCCAGTGGGAGCCCACTCGCGAGCCGCTGTACGCGTGAGCGTACGCAGTGCTTCTTTGCCGACGTTGTACTCGAGAGTGCCGATGTGAGCATTGACACCATTCAATGAACACATGTTGACGACGCGGCCCCATCCGTTCGCCTTCATGTGTGTGAACGCAGCGCGCATCGACCAATAGGCGGCATAAAACGTCATGTCGAAGCCGTGTTGCAAAGACTCTGGCGACTTCAACTCAACACGCGTCATCGTGCCACCACCCCACGCGTTATTCACCAGAATATCAATGGCACCGAACCGCTCGACGGCTCGTGCCACCATCGCCTCATTATCTTCACGTCGACACACGTCGACACGCATGAATTCGACACCGGAAAGAGACGAAGCAAGTGCTTCACCCTGTTCAGCGTCGATGTCGGCAAGAAGGACGCGAGCACCCTCTTCTGCAAACCGGCGCGCGACTCCGGCACCAATGCCATCGGCTCCACCAGTGACGACCGCAACTTTTCCCTCAATTCGTCCCACATCGCGAACACTACTGAGCACTAACCGCCGAATACGCTTGAGACGTGTCCGAGTCACCCCACACCGCTGACGTTCTCAAGGGGTTTGGCACCACAATCTTTTCCGAGATGTCCGCGCTAGCTGCGGCGACCGGTGCGATCAACCTCGGACAAGGTTTCCCCAACTACGACGGGCCGCGAGAAGTGCTCGACCGCGCCGTTGCGGAAATTCGCTCTGGGAACAACCAGTACCCACCTGGCATTGGCATGAGTGATCTGCGCGAAGCCATCGCTCAGCATCAGATGCGGTTCTGGAACCTCACCTACGACTCAGAAACCGAGGTACTCGTTACAGCAGGCGCAACAGAAGCGCTCGCGGGTGCTCTGCTCGGCCTTCTGAACGACGGCGACGAAGTGGTCGTGTTCGAACCGATGTACGACAGTTACATGGCTTGCATTGCGATGGCTCGTGCTCGAGCGGTGCCTGTGTTGCTTCGCCCACAGAACGATGGTCGCTACGTCTTTGACGTGGGCAAACTTCGTAACGCCATCAGTCCGCGAACCCGTGCGATCTTGCTGAACACACCGCACAACCCCACCGGAACAGTGTTCACTCGTGCGGAGTTGGAGACCATCGCGTCACTTGCACGAGAACATGACTTGGTTGTCATCAGTGACGAGGTGTACGAACATCTCGTCTTCGACGATGCACATCACATTCCCATTGCCACACTCGACGGCATGCGAGAGCGAACCATCACTATCTCATCTGGTGGCAAGACCTTCAACACGACCGGGTGGAAGATCGGCTGGGCCTGCGCGCCGTCACCACTTCTCACCGCAGTACGCACTGCAAAACAATTCCTTACCTACGTGAATGGCGCCCCGTTCCAACCCGCCATCGCAGTAGGCCTTTCACTTCCCGATTCCTACTTCACGGAGATCTCCGACGACTTGAGACACAAGCGCGACGTGTTGCTGACTGGTCTTGAGAAGGCCGGCTTCACCACGTACAAGCCCGAAGGCACCTACTTCGTCACAGCAGACATTCGACCGGTCGACCCAGACGGTGATGGCCTCGCCTTCTGTCGGCGTCTCCCACATACTCACGGAGTGGTCGCCATACCAAACGGGGTTTTCTACTCACCCGAACACGCCCATGAAGGTCACTACTTGGTGCGGTTTGCATTCTGTAAAACGTTTGATCTTCTCGAGCGTGCAGTCGAGCGCCTTTGTGTTGGTGTCGCATGAAGATCGCTGCAATTCAGTACGACATTGCATGGGCCGATCGTGAGGCAAACTTCGCACGCCTCGAGACACTCATTGCTCAAGCGGTGAGCGATGGAGCTACCTTCATCGTGCTTCCTGAGATGTTCTCGACTGGCTTTGTCGTAGACGACCCAACAATCGGCGAGCCAACGGGTGGCTCCTCGAGTGCGTTCCTCACCGCTCAAGCAACACGTCATCGAGTGTGGATCGGCGGAAGTTGTCCGGAGCTTGCTGACGATGACCAGAGGCCCTACAACTCGTTTGTTGTTGCGGACCCAGAGGGAAGCCAGCACCGCTATCGCAAGATTCATCCGTTCACCTACGGAAATGAGCACCATCATTTTCGACCCGGCTCCACACACGTGACTGTGAGCGTGTCAGACCTTCGCGTCACGCTTTTTGTGTGTTACGACCTTCGATTTGCCGACGAGTTCTGGGGGCTCGCCCCACACACAGACGTATACGTGGTGCCTGCAAACTGGCCGCTCGTACGGCAAGAACATTGGTTGGCGTTACTGAAAGCCCGCGCAATAGAAAACCAGTCGTACGTGGTTGGTTGCAATCGCACTGGCGTGGGCGGAGGACTCACCTACGGTGGGGCCAGCCGAATCTTTTCTCCTCTCGGCGAGGAACTGGCAAGCGCCGACGAACACGAATGCATCATCAGTGCTGATGTCTCAGCAGACCGTGTGCGCGAGGTTCGGGCCAAGTACCCCTTCCTCAACGACCGTCGCCACGCAACGAACTAATCACCGTGCTCTTCGAGTCTGGCGAACTACTCCCGTATGACGGAAGTGCTGTTTTCACACCCGACTTTCTCAATTCGACATCAGACATGCAGATGTTCTCCGACATCGAAACAACCACACCGTGGGAGTCAGTTGAGCTCACAGTCTTCGGACGCAAGGTGAATGAACCCCGGCTCTCTGCGTGGATGAACTCCGATGGTCGCCCCTACGTGTACTCAGGTACGTCCCGTATTGCCCATCAGTTCACACCTGTGCTCGAGAATCTGCGCGTACTCGTGGAACAACACACTGGTCACCACTTCAACTCTGCATTGGTCAACCTGTATCGAAACGGCGATGATGCACTCGGATGGCACGCCGATGACGAACCCGAGAATGGTCGTGAACCGGTGATTGCGTCAGTCAGCTTCGGTGCAGTTCGAAGGTTTGATCTGCGCCATCGCGAGACCAAGGAAACAGTGAAAGTCGACTTAACAAGTGGTTCGCTACTGCTGATGAGTGGCGCCACCCAACACAAGTGGGTTCACCAGGTGCCTCGTCAGCGAAAAGTCCGCGCACCTCGCATCAACGTGACCTTTCGTCGCCTCGTGTGACCCAGCATCACAATTTCTCCGACCGGAACTCAGACCCAATCGGCACGACGAGCAGCGTGTTCTCGTTGTGCGAACGCCTTCACTCGGCTAGCCATATCGCGCCCGCTGAGGTCGCCGTCGGCACTTCCCACAGGCCCCCCACCAAGTTCGCGCTGCAATGACTGCCCAGCGGGAACCACCTCGATAGTGGGTTCGGACGGCTCGATGCCATCTGGCAGCCCTTGCCAACGCACGAAGACATAGCCCTCACTCAAGCCACACGTATCGAGCCAGTTGTTGACACCTGGGTCAGCCTTGGAAATGACCACGGAGACCGAGCCATCAGGTGACATGCGATATTGCGCTCCGTTCAAACTGCTCTGTCTGTGCACATAGGGCAACGACGTGAACCAGTAATCACCCAACTGAATGGCGTGATACGCAGCACCAGATGGCTGCATGGTGATGACAACTTCCTCATCGTCGCGAACAGCAAATCGCGCTGACATCGAAAACTGGTCAGGAAAGCCACCTGGTGTTCGCCGAGGCAGTCGCACGGCGTTGTGCGGAAGCGACTTCGGCCCTGCTGCAGGTGCAACGAGCGCCTGAACACCCGGGCCGAACTGCAGCCACACAGACATGGTGTTCTCGAAGTACGTCGTCGCCCGCGACCAGAACGCCTCATCAATGTTGACATCGTCGGGCGAGGAATCCCCCACACGCGTGACTCGTACTGCACCTGCCGCCTCATGTGCCCAGTTGGCGTAGCTCTGCCGAACGATGATGGCGCGAGTGTCAGCAGGCATCGTGAGCACATCTGCAGACGACGATGCACGTCGGGTAAGAAGCACCTCGAATGTACCGTCTGACTTCACCGGCAAATTGCGCGACGGCAAGATGCCCTTGTTCATGGCGAAGGCATCCACCCGGTCGCTGTAGTTGCCGTCGAGCAATTGCAGATTCAACTCGCACGTTGACCCACGCACACCCGACACCACGTAGTCATGATCAGCGTCAAGCGAGCAAATCAGATAGTCGTTGTCTGGGTTGTCGAGACCATTTCGGCGAAACACTGCAGTAGGCGATGCAGGGTCGTCGTGCGAGACGACGCCGGATGTGCGCATGAGATGTGGCCGTGACGTGTCGTCGCTTGCAGCGAGGCGGATGCTGTAGTCAGCGATGCCGTGCGCATAGTCAATGCCCTTCTCCACTGTTGCCCCGTTGCCGATGAACGGAGCACGACGACACACTTCTTCGAATCGCCGCACCACTTCCCGAAAGTCCCGAGGGGATTCGAACACAGTCGGAAGATGCCGTGTCACGCGCCAAACCCATCGACGAGGCCTGCAAGGCCAGTCGGTCGATGCTCACCGATGAACAGCTGCTCAAGCACTCCCATGCCCTCGCCCACATTCGACTTCAATCGGCTCAAGGTCTGCACGTGAATCATGGTGTAGTCACGTGGGTCGAGAGTGTCTAGATGCAACTCTTCCCCGCCGACACGTAACTCACCGTGCACCGAGCCATGCCCAAACTCGGGATGGTGATACCCAATACCGCGCATACGAAATGAAAAGATTGGCTCGAATTCAACTTCTATGGGTGAGCCGTCGAGGCGATTCATGCTCAACCGTGCAGTGTTCATCTCACGTGTGCCACGTTTCCAGGTGAGATCAAGGTCAAAACCGTTCAGATGCTCTGACGGATCTTCTCCCCACGTCGGAGCATCGGCTGTTGGCAAGTGAGGCACATAACGCGCAGCTTCCATCCATCTGTAACCGTCACCGCGTTCGAAGGCCATTGCGTGCAGACAGAACGACGAGAAGTGAAGGGGCGCCCACATGAATGCGATTTGCGGCATCACCGGTGCGGCGTTCACCGGCGATAATCCGCTGACGGCTCGCTCTCCCCATGAACGATCCCGCGTTGCATATGTGGTGGACGGGTCAAGGTCGATACGTCGACCATTCACCTTTAACCAACCAGACCATCGACCCCACTGGGTGAGTCGCGTCGAGTCCATCTGCACTCGACCTTCGCGTGAAGTCGTCTGCCGTGGTTCTTCAACCGCGAATGTCGACGCGTGGAAGGTGATGTCACCCGAAATTCCATGGTCATTTTCGTCGACGACAACGCGAATGGTGCGAAGTGGCTCGACCACTTCAATGCGCATGGGTCCGACGCTCGTGGCACGATCAAGTGGCATTCGGCCCGACACGTACACCGAACGTTGCACGCCATCAACAACCACGGACAACGCACCGTCTATGACCCCACGGTTCGGATAATGACCCATGGCCACCGCAAAAAAGAAGGAACCGTCACTTGGATATCCGTTGAACCAATAACGGTCATAGTGGCTTTGGCTGCCCGACAAGGTGTGAGCAATCGGCAACGGAGTCTGATGAATTGGATAGTCGTCATGTGGTGTGAGCATGTGCCCCCCTCTTCGTGCGAACGCTAGGCGCCAGTGACTGCTTGCTCGAACCGACGAACTTTGGCCGGGTAGTGAGCACGCCCAAACTCTGGCCCCTTGCGACAGATGATGTCCAACAGTTCGTCGTGCTGGGCCGTTTCCTTCCACGGCAACGCGATGTACAGCGGCAAGCCGAAGACACGCAACTCATCCATATTCGAATACACGTGCTTCTGATATTCGTAACGCTCTTCCCATGGCCAGTTAGACGGAGCGAAACCGGTACCGGGGTCGATGACACAATCATCACGTTTCCCAAATCGAGCTGCTTCAACTAGTCGCGCTTCAAAGAACGCAATCATCGTTCCGATGGGATCAGTTCGTACCATCTGCATCTCGCGTGGGTTCGGACCAGAAAGAAACGGAATCACCACTGGCACCTCAAAGTGAGCAGCTACTTCCCACATGTCATCAGATTGCATTCCATTGGCGGCGTTCAACACAGTTGCGCCAGCCTCGAATGCGCGCCTCGCCGTTTCTGGACGCCAGGTGTCGACACTCACTGGCACATCGAAACTTGCGAGCACCGGAATGACATGTTCGAGGCGACTCCACTCTTCCTCCCAGGACACCACGTGAGCAGCATCGGTGGAGCCCTGCCCACCAACATCGAAGGCATCTGCACCGTCTGCCAGAAGTTGTTCGGCTCGACGACGCGCACTTGCCTCGTCCGACACAATGGAGTCGGTGTTCAGGGAATCTGGAGATGCATTGACTACGCCGTACAAGAACACGAACCGGTACCGTAGTGCGTGGTGACCAAGGAATTCCCCCTACGTGACTGGAGCCTGGATAAGGCCATCGCCAGCAAGCACGGGCGAACAATTGCTCTCTGCATTCCGTGCCGCGATGAAGCAATCACCGTCGGCACAATCGTCGCCCGCGCCAAGCATGCGTTATGCGGCGAATATGGGCTCGTCGATGAACTCATTGTTCTTGATGATCGTTCCACCGATGGTTCCGCCGATGTCGCTCGAGCCACTGGCGCAACAGTCATTCCCATTTCCCAGATACATGAAAAGCATGGCGATGGGCGTGGCAAAGGGAATGCCCTGTGGGCCACGTTGGTGGCAAGCTCTGCCGACATCGTCGTGTGGTGCGATGCTGACGTCACCAGTTTCGAGCCAGATTGGGTGACCAGGCTCGTTGCACCGCTGCTACTTGATGACGACATCGCAATCGTGAAAGCCCACTACTACCGACCTACCGAAGCCGGCGGCGGCGGACGCACGACCGAACTTGTTGCTCGCCCACTTCTGTCGCTGTATTACCCAGAAATCGCCGACCTCCATCAACCGCTTGCAGGTGAGTACGCGGTGAGGCGATCTGCCATCGCAGACATTCCTTTTGTACAGGGATGGGGTGTCGAGATCGCGATGCTCATCGACGTTACCGAGAAGTACGGTGCAAAGGCAATCACACAAGTCGACCTTGGTGTACGACATCATCGCAATCAGCCGTTGCAGTCGCTCGGCGTACAGGCTGCTGAAGTACTTGCAACTGTCCTCGATCGCGCTGGAGCAGGTTCCACCTTTGCCGAATCAATTCTCACGCTGCACCGGCCAAATGGTGTGAACCAGCCGCTCAACTTGAAAGAACGGCCTCCAATCAGTTCGCTGACTTAGTGGCTCGCTGAGAAACGGTCAGCGCGCTGCTAACGCTCGCTCAATGGACTCGAAGGTCCACGGAGCGCCCATCATCACGATGAGATGATCCGCGCCTGCCTCGGCATACGCCGACGCATTCACCAAATCATCTGGTTCAATTGCAACAGTGCGCTCGATGTCAGCGGGGTTACGCCCGACCTTCGCACACCAGTTGTTCAGTACTTCATTCTTGTGACGGAACTCGTCAACGGGTCCGAAGGTGTTCAACAAGTCGGCGTGTTGGGCGACAAGTCGCAGCGTCACCTTCTCTCCGCTACCCCCAATCATGAGAGGAATATGACCGCTCACGGGCCCTGGGTTCAACTTCGACAGTCGCTCTTTGATGATCGGCAAACCTTGTTCGAGAATCTTGAGTCGTTCCGGCGCAGTACCAAAGTGAAAGTCATATTCGCTGTAATCACGTTCGAACCAACCTGACCCAAGCCCGAGTATGAAGCGGCCATCACTGATGTGGTCAATGGTGCGTGACATGTCTGCGAGGAGATGCGGATTGCGATACGAGTAACACGTCACCAATGCACCAATCTTGGAATGGTACGTGTCAGCAGCCATCGCGGCGAGCAACGTGTAGGCCTCGAAGTGAGTCGCCTCAGGGTCTCCGTACAACGGATAGAAGTGATCCCACACCCAGATGCTGTCGACGCCCATCGCGTCGAGGGCCCGCCAAGCGGTGCGCATCTCTTTGACGGATGTGGCTTGGGGGTGGAGTTGAACGCCAATTTTCATTCCCCCACCCTAGGAAGGCAGGCTGTGCCAGAGGAAAGGGGGCTCCATGTTGCAGGGAGAAAAGATCCTCATCACCGGGCCAGCCGGCCAAATTGCATTTCCGATGACGCAGTACCTGGCGCAGAACAACGAGGTGTGGGGCGTCGCCCGCTTCTCAGAGCCTGGCTCGCGAGAAAAGGTCGATGCGCTCGGCGTCACCACACGTGTCATCGACCTTGCGATTGGTGACTACTCATCACTGCCCGATGACTTCACATACGTACTGCACCTAGCTGCGTTCAAAGTGGAAGGGCTTGACTACGACTGGGCGCTCACTGTGAACGCTGAAGGCACAGGTTTGTTGTTACAGCACTGCCGCAAAGCAAAAGCCGCGCTCATCATGTCGACACAATCGGTGTACAAGCCGGTTGATGATCCGTGGCACGCATTCCGTGAAACCGACCCGTTGGGCGACGTCAACTACGTGATGTCCCCCACGTATTCCATCTCAAAGATTTCCGAAGAAGCGGTGGCTCGTTACTGCGCTCGTGCATTCAACCTGCCTGTGACCATTGCGCGCATGAACGCTTCATACGGCCCAAACGGCGGGTTGCCGACGTACCAGATGGATTGGATGGTGGCCGACCAACCGATCATCGCTCGCTGGGACCCAGCGCCCTACAGCATCATCCATCAAGATGACATCAACGAACAGGTAGAGGCTTTGTTGAAGGCGGCCAGCGTTCCGGCAACGTTGGTGAACTGGGGAGGTGACGAAACACCGACCGTCGAAGAATGGTGCCGTTACATCGGTAAACTCACAGGCAAAACCCCGAACATGCAAGTGAAACCCATGCCAAACACACTGCGCGGGTCCGTTGCCGACAACACCAAGCGACTTAGCCTCACGGGGCCGTGCAAGGTGTCGTGGCACGATGGCATTCGACGAACGCTTGAGGATCGCTACCCCACAGGTGTTGCTGGCGCCGAAGTGCACGGACAAGCGTCGCGACTATTGGGTCAATACAAGGCCGTTGTTGACAAGCTATAGACGTTGTCTTCTTGACCAAAGACCAATGCTCGATTCTATGCGGCGTGTTACTACAGACGAACTCGAATGACAAATATCACCCGTTAACTGACAACACATCTTTCCGTTCTCGTAACCTTCACTCATAGGAGCACACACTT
>Ga0194130_10001863_pt1 | contig 32302 bp, 9 predicted proteins | sample TA2KigsurfametaG_FD_160084 | JGI IMG/M metagenome (GOLD analysis project Ga0194130, IMG submission 160084) | Freshwater microbial communities from Lake Tanganyika, Tanzania - TA2015050 Kigoma 12 surface | ecosystem: Environmental > Aquatic > Freshwater > Lake | place: Tanzania: Lake Tanganyika...
ATATTCCCGAACCAAAAACCATGGAAGAGGTTGGCGATTTTTTTAGTGCTCGAGAAGGCTGGCAGGAGCTCATGTTTTTCCACATTTCACGCGCAGCAGAACTCGAGCCCGAAACGATCGAATTGCAAGAAAAACTGCTTGAGATGTATCCAACAGTTCCAGAAAGCTTTGATAGGCAAGAAACAATTTTGTTGGCGCAGCGTGTGCTTGCTGCAAAACCCGAAAGCTTAGTAGCGAGTGAAGTTTTAAATTCTCTTCAAAAAAATGTGCTAAAAAATTAATTCTCTTCTTGAACACTTTCAACAATTCCAAGAGCAGCTACTAACTGACGCATATCTTCTGGAAGAGGTAATTCATATCGATACATAACTCCGTCATATTCAAACTCGAGCAATCCCGCATGAAGCGCCTGACGTGAAATAAATCGCGAAGACACTCCATATACCAAGTCACCCAAAATGCCGTGCCCAATCGATGAACAATGAACCCGGATTTGATGTGTACGACCAGTGATAATTTTTACATCAAGAAGCGTGGCGCCAGTTAAATACTCAGCAACAGAAAATAATGACGTTGCTGGTTTGCCATCAACCGCCTGATGCGACATTTTTGTCCGAACCGTTGGATGCCGTCCAATCGCAAAATCAATTCGTCCCGAACGAGGCGTATGACCGGAAACTACGGCTTTATACGTTTTTGAAATTTTACGATCATGAAACATTCGACCCAATTTATTTTTGCCCCGCTCATTTCGCGCAATCAACAAAAGACCACTTGTATCCTCGTCTAAGCGATGTACAATTCCTGGACGATCGTCGTCTTTGAGTAGATCTGTCAACTCTGCAAACATGTACAGAAGGCCATTTACCAATGTTATTTCTTGACTACGATTTGCTGGCGCATGAACCAACAATCCCGCAGGCTTATTGATAACAATAAAATCTGCTTGAACATCCACAACTTCAAAATCAACCTTTTTGGGCTCTAAATTAAACCCTGGCCTTGGCTGCAGGCTCAACCCAACAAGATCTCCGGAAGAAAGTTCTTGTTTAACTGAAGTGTTTTTTTTGCCATTTAACGTTACATGACCATCTTTGATAAGCTCTTGCAAATACGTTCTTGAATATTCTGGAACTTTTTGTGCCAAAAATTTATCCAAGCGCTGCGCATTTTCATCAACAACAAATTCATACTCTTGTTTTTCTGGCATATCAACCTACTACCTCAAAGCTTTTAAATCTTTTTAGTATATCTCAAGAGTTAAATTCACCAAAAACATGTCTTAAAAAAGTAACGATTTTTGCATAACATGCGAATGCACAACATCACGAACAGCCTCTGCATCTTTTCCTGAAATATCATCAATTTTTTTACACATATATTCGCCACATTCACTTCCTTGACGAGCTTGATCAAAAAATGTTGTTACAGAGATATTTCGGTAGACAATCCAATTAAATGAATTGTCATCATGCAGCGTCTTTACGCCCTCTGGCTTTGTTGATAAGCGCGTAATACCAATTTTTTTCAATATTGGGTGGGTTGCAGGCTCTGGCGATAACCCAATAACATCACCACGCGCAACCAAAGACACCGCCTCTCCAATTTCCCAATCAAAACAACTCGATGAATCTCTGTTCATAGAAAAAGAATCTTGCAGACCTGAAAACCCAATTATATTTTTATCTAAACTCGTCCCTTGGATTGGTGTTCGTTGCTTGGAAAGAGAAAGCTTTTCACCAGTAGCCATATTTTTTAAAGAAATTCGAGCAAACGGTTTTATTGGATTATCAATTCGATCGAGCCACGATTCTCCCTCAACAAGCCACCAACAAGACATCGATTCTGCCGACAAGTCTGATTGCGTTACCTTTTTCCCACACGCAAAACGTTTACCATCATTTGCACAAACCACTTCAGGCAAATCGCACACAGAAAGCGCAAGGTTTTGATCTTTTGAATTAACCAACATAACAACAGATCCAAAGCCTACTTTTCGTTGATTTGGAATATCATTTAAATAATCATAAACCGTTACCGTGTTGAATAAATTATCAACAACTCTCCAGGGCATTTTAGAAACAACTGGATGACGATAATCGGAAATATCTTTCTGAGAAACCGGTCTGTTGGTAAAAGAAAAAATCATTCGGCCATTCATATAATGATCGCATTTTCCAACAACCAAAAGCATATTTTTGGTCTTAGAATACAAAGCTCTCTCAACCTTTTTCAAATCTGGCAACGGCGCAGTAAAAGCATCAACCGAAGACAATTGCTCGCCATTAAGAGCAAAAATTCGAAACCCAGCTCCATACATCAAGCTTTGATCCCCGTGAACAAATAAATAAGAACCATCCTCACTCCAGTTCATATGCGAAATATCCGCACCAACACGAACCCTTTGCAATAAAACTACACCGTTTTTCTCAGTATCATATCGATACAAAAGAACAAGATCTTTTTCTAAGAACGAACGCGCTACAAAATACAAATCGGATGGATGCCACTGCGCATCGGTTAATTTATCATGAATCGCAAAAATCGCTGAATCTTTAAAGCTGTCTCCTGGCCTTGAAAGCCGAGCGTATGGAAAATCTGCATGTGACGTTAAAAAGAATCGACCGTCCGCCGAACACGATGCATACTCTGCGTGCTGAAGACCGGGAAAAGCAGTTCCCTTTTCTTTAAACATAAATTCTCCGGCATCCCAGTCAAACAAGTACCCAATACCGCCGAGTAAAACAAACAAGTTATTACGATTATTGTATAAAAAAGCAGTATTATTTGTTTTTTTGGCAGCTGATCGTTGAGCAATTTTTTGCGCAATCTTAATTGAATTTTTTACTGAATTAAACGTGTACAAAACGGCAATATCTTTTGCTTGATTTAAAGCATGCCCCACAAGAATAAATGTTCTACTGTCTTGCCCCCAAATCAGCGATCCAGGCTCAAATACAAAACTCTCATCAACATTCAAAGGAGCCTCAACACACAATGAAAGATCCCTGTGTAAGCTGTCATATGCATAAATTAAAATATACTTTCGATCTCCCTTTGTACCGCACGCTAACACAAAATTTTCAGAAGGATCCCACGAAAGCAACGACAGATCTTGATACGCGCCACCCAAAACCCATAAGTAACCATCATCTTTTTTTGATGTACCGAAGGATCGATTGAGTACATTTTGTCGCTCAAATAACTCTTGACGCAATGCGAGCTGCATTTCACTCAACTGGAGCATTTTAGAATATGATTTTGTTGGTTTTAATAAGCCAGCATCAAGCGATTGTGGATAAAAAGAATGTAACAAATAATTTGTATGAACAATCATATCCTGAAGAGATGCTGTTGTTGCTGCTTTTATGTCAAGTTCACAACCACCAAGAACAGCCCAACGAAAAAAAGCGTTACACACATCTACGCTTGAAATATCTTTTTTATAACTATTTTTTTTTACAGAATTTTCAACCGCAATAAATCGATCATAATGAGATACAAATTCTTTAAATCGAGGCTCTTCTGCTATTTTTTTCGCATCTTCATGAGAAAACATATGATGAGGATCTTGCAAAAGAAGGTATACCCCTTCATCAAAAAAAGTTTTCAAAACAGCTGCATCAAGTTTTTTTGAGCTCAAAGATCCAATCAAAAGAAGAAGAACATAATATAATTGTTTTAAGCGCACAAAAAGACTCCTCACTCATGTACGAAAAACTTCGCTGGGCCGGTATAATGACCGAAGACTACTTAAAAAAAGCTCATAAATTCAAGGGACCTGAAATTGCCTTTTTTAAGTTTAATTTCACCCAAGTTGAATACTAAACCCCAAGCCCACTAGAAGAACGCGAATTAGAACCAGAATTAGAACGCGAATTAGAGCCAGAATTAGAACCAGAGTTAAAGCCTTGCCTTGACTCTAAATTTGATCCAGATGAATTAGATTGAGAATCTGTAGCCGCACCCATGCCTAAACCTGATTTGTCAAAAGATCTCATTCCATCAATTCTTTGTCTCGGATTTACAAGCGCATCTAATGATAAAATAGAAGTCGTTGCAGCTGTATTGTCTGCAGCAATAGACGAATTTTTTTGAAGATCTTTAAGGGTTTTAACAATTTCTTTTAAATCGTCCATAATTTTTGCCGGAAAACTTGAAGCAACAGCTCTATCTACGACCTTTTTTAAAACACCATCACACAAAACTTTAAATAAAATCATTCTTAAATCTAAATTCAATTTTAACAATCGAGGAACTATGGTTTGCTTTAAATATCCAACCACTTCCTCTGCCACTGCAGCATTAATCTCTGTGACATTTATTGCAGCAAGTGATGCGTTAAACAATGTGGTATGCCAAGCCGAAGGATCTTGTAAATTTTTTGCGGCGCCTGCTTCATAAAATTTATCTAATTCTGCAACAAAAGAAGATCGCAATTGAGGAGAATTATGATTAACCAAAAGTCTCGCCATTTCTGAAATCTCAGCACCAAGAGTAGATGTTGCCGTTAGATTTTTCACCTCTTCTTTTTGCATCAACTGAATCAAATAATTTATTTTTTTTGGATAAATAACAGATTTATCATTAAGCAGCCCAATTATCGTTGTTAAAGCGCCACTCGTTTCTTGCGTTAATCCAGTAAACAAATCTTTTGAATTATTTTGCACGGTTTGAAAAATACTAATTACATACTCATTTGCTGTTACTAATTGACCTGAAACATCTGATCCTTTCTCCGCATACCAAGAATCTTCATTTTTTTTCTGATTTACTAAATTAATAATCGCTTGCAAACAAGTGTCCAGAGCCGCTCTATCCGCCCTATTATCAAAACATGCTTTATTCAAAGCCACCAAAGCCTCAAATACATTCGACGATAAAGATCCCATAACCCTTCTAGATGATGGAAGTTTTTTGAAAACTAACGGTGTACCTGTAACAAAACCAATACGAAAAGAAGAATCAAAACTCAATCTTTTGTTGTTAGCACTAACCAAAAAAAATTCTTGCGGCTTTGTCGATTGAAACAACTTAAAAACGCCAGCGTCTGAAGCACCAACAACAATAAAACCAGACGAATCTATATTTATCTTTTTCCCATTAATTGTCAGAGATGCCGAATAATCGTCGGGATTAAAATCACTTAATACAATATGCGTTAATGGATCAAAATCATTTGTTGTTTTATCAAAATAAAAAAGATTTGTTTTTGGATCATAGCAACTAATTCCAGCTTCTGATGCAGAAGAAACAGCTGTAAAAACATCATTTGCTACAATCGTTGGCATTTCTTTCGCAGAAGAAAAAACAGCCCCTTCTATAAATTCCTTGAGATCTTTTTTCAATTCATCTGAAAAAGAATAACGCTTCAAGTTTAAAATGGTTTTAATATAATTTTTTATAAAAATTGCAGGAAAAACACCACGCAAAAACTGTTTATTAACAATAAGACTCCAATCTGGAATCGCAGACGCCTGCGTACAAAATTCTTTTAAAACGCCTGCGCATATCGCAAGATCCGCTTGATTGCCTGCGCAACATTCAAAGACCTGCACCAATGTAAAAATACTTGCATCTAAATCATCAGAAGTCTTCGCCGGAAGAGAACCTCTTAAAAAAGAATTTACAACAGCTGGTATTTCAATAATTTTTAACTCTGTTGCATTATCCCCAAGAGAAATATTTCCCGTAGCATCTATTTGTAAAAACTTTTTATTTGCTGCTTGCAAAAAACCATTCAAGGTTCCTTCATTTCTAACAAAAGTGAATCCCACAACTCCACCACTATTGTTTGCAAGCCCAGTAAACTTTAAACTTCTATCAAAGAAACGATTATTAAATGCCTGTAAAACAAACGCTCCCTCTGGTGTAACCCCAGTAGCTCTAAAGCATAATTTACGATCCAAAAATGAAACGGATGATGCGAGAGCAACCTTACCATCATCCTGAACCATTAAAAATTTATTATCCGAAGCTGTGCTCAACAAAAGACATGAATTATCATCAAATCGCCCAACAACAGAACTGTTTTTTTCCACAAAGTTGATTAACGTAACAATCGCTTTTCTAAGTTCAGTTTTTATCGCAGAAGGAGCAGAACTTAAAGGATTCATCGCATAAAACAATTGCTCTATCATGTAATTTTTAAGAATTACAGACTGATTATTTGCCATAAAAGGAGTTGTCCAAAAGGACGGCTCGGATGAGCATTTTTCAAGAATTTTATCAACTACCGATTTGAAGTTTGCCCAGTCAGTAGAATTTTGAGACGCTTGTGCTTCGAGAAAAGATCCCAGCACGGGAACAAGAATGGACATATAAAGTTGAACAGAAGATGTTGAGCTTGAAAGCCGATCAACCGTCGCAATCTGCTGTGGTGAAATAGGCCCAAAACATCCAAAGGCTATTAAAAAAAAAGATACTAAAATACGCATCATACTCCACCACCACGATTATTACCTTGAACACCCGCTCCACGGCCACTGTTTTGATCTTGAATATTTACTACAATTTTACTGATAGACGCGGATCTCCATAAGCCTTCAACTGCAGCTGGAGCATGTTGGTCAAAAATAAGTAAAACATCTCTAAACAAATCTTTTACAGCCCTTGAAGCATTCTTTACCAATGGTGCCGCTTTTACCAAAATAGAATCTGCAAGTTTTTTTCCGATATCTCTTTTTTCTTGTGCAGTAAAAATAGACGACGCCAAACGCACATTTAAAATTTCCTTCATCCATGAAACTCGAACCGCAATATTGGAACTAGAAAATCCTTCAATCCCGAAAGCTTCAATCAAGCGATCACAAATCATATTTTTCCACGCAAAAACAGTTCTCGTATCAGAAGAAGGAACAACTCCTAGTGCTGGAATATTTTGTTTAAGGAAATAGCTATCAATTTTTTGAATTAATTTTTTCTGCAGATCATCCCCACCATCTGCTGCAATTTGAGGAGATAAACGCCGAAGAAGAATGAGCAACGGAGACAACTCAATCAATTCATCAGCTTTAGTTATTCTTCTTGCGATATCATCAAGTTTATCAACCTGGAGTGAATAGGTTGGTTTATCGTTACCAGCCACAACCAGAAGTTCTCTTATTTTTTGCCTCAAATCCTGATTGAGCCCTGAATAATAAGATGCAAGGTTTTGCTGCAAGAGTTTATTAAGAGCTGCTATAAATGCTACCCTATGAGCTTGCTTAGAAATGTCATCTGAATAAACCCAGTCTAACCTAAGGCTTGCTTTTTGTGCATAACTTAAACAATTAGCAAGAATTGCTGCAAGATCAGATGTGCTCTCTTTTGCCGATTCAAAAGCGTTAGCGAACAAAATAATATCCGAAGGAATGTCTGCTAAATTTCCATCTGGCAATGAATAATTTAATTGTTTTTTCTCCACCACAACAGTTTTCTTAGCCTCCTGCTGGGGTTTATTTTGAGATAAAAGGAATAATAGTTTATCGCGAATAATCCTAGTAACACACGGCTGTGCTAAAAACACAAGTGTCAAATGCCGCAAATAATTTTTTACATCAAAATTATCTGCATTCGCGCCACCCCATAAAGAACTTTTGATAACTTCATTCAAAAAGGTCTCAAATATCATGTAAACAAATTCAACATCCTCAGGTTTATTTGTCAACAAACCAAAGCCCTGGAGAAACAAATCTCCCATTCTTTGTAAGTCTAAAACGTTTGAAGGATTGATTAACGAATCAAAATGAACCTCCAAAGGATCTGCTATAGTTATACTAAACAAATCTTTAGCGTCTTTTGAAATAAATGAAAAACCCTGATTTCGCCCAGGAACCAACGGTTCAAGAGTTAAATAATTATTATTCGCATCTTTAAATGCAAAAAACAATCTACCATTACGCTCTACAGGCTCCAGCCGGGCCTTAATCCCCCGGATAATGCCAATCGAAAACGTGAGTAATTTTTGAGCCCGATCGTAAGAATTAATCGTGTAATGAGCAGACTTAGTATATCGAGTATTGTTAGCACTCATAATAAACTCAGGACCACTCAGAACAACTGAACCACTATCTCTTACTGCTCTCAAAATAAACGTTCCCGTTGATGCAAAATCAAACAAATAAAAATCTTTTTCATCAAATAATTTTACCCCTCCTCCAACATCAACAGACAACTGGCGAGCAAGTTTCTTTACTTGATCCTGAGCAACTGAAAGAGGCGACGAGATAAGAGCACACAAGGAAATAACATAACTTTTTACCGTCATTGAATCAGATATTTTAGTATCTAGTAATGCCTCATTTTTACTTTTTAAATCTGTTACATAATTTTTTAAGGAGGTAACAAATAAAGTCCACTCACTATTTCTATCAACCAGCAACGCAAACGCTGGAATAATTTTATCTTTGAAGTCTGCAGCTATTAGATTTTCTGTAATTTGATCTTTTTTAGCCAAAGAATTCAATAACAACTGAACAGGGCTTACCGACCTTTGTATCTTTCTAACTATTTCTTCAACAAACGAACGCGAAACAAGTGCTGGTACTGCATCACTAAAAGACTTCACCGCTCTATTTAAGTACTCATAATACCTTAGATTTAATCCGGCAACATTATTCAAAAGATTATCTTTTACAATATTTAAGGCCAAGATGGTTTCCACATAACTATTAAACTGAGTAGCAATATAAGACCAATCCAATGTCGTCTTGTTTGCCAACTCAAACAAACGAACAAAGGTATCAACATCTCGCTTTACATCATCCATAGTAATATTTTGAATTTTGATCGTACTAAAAATTCGATCTTGAGAGGATGTCACAACTAAATCAAACAAAGCATTTGTCGTCGATGTATTTACGTCAAAACCAGGACGAAAGCTTGGGCGAACGGCAAGATACTTATCTCCAGATCGAAAAGAAGCTTTTAGGCTCGTCTGATTAAATTCTAAAGAAAAAGAAGCTGAAGAAGCCTGAGCATCACCAACGGCAAGAAGAGAACTATTCTGTGTTATTGATCGTCCACCAAAAGTTCTTAATTTAACTGAACGAGTATTTGTATCATATTCTTCAACTCTAAACATAGAACCTAAATCAAGCTCGCTAATAGCTCTCCAGTCAAAATCTCTCCCATTAAAATAAAGATAGCTATTATTAGCTTGTTTGATTTTAATAACATCATTAGCTTTAATTGGATCCTGAGCTGGACGTAAGCTTGATATTGTTGTTCTCATTTGCACAATTAAATCTGATATTGATTTTGGCAAACCAGCAATACCCGCAATTCTTGTACATGCTTCTACCAAAATATTTGCACAGGCTATACTTTCAGCTGCAGCTGCCTGAAAATTTAAAGAATTTCTCACTCTCGTTGCATATGTATTAAATTGATCATATACATATTGCCAATCTCGACCTTCCGGATCTTTTGGTGATACATTAAATGCTGGCAAAATGATCTCGTTGATCATCTTTGTTACATCGGCAGAATTTAACTGGATAGTATTTGTCTGCGCCGCTGAATTAATATCTCTAAAAATATGTCGCACATTCGGCAGTCTCTCGATCGTTAATAATGAATTAGCTCCTGAAACATCTGCTGCAACCACCACACTTGAAGTTCCTTGCGATATAACTTGCCCCACAAATGCATTTCCAACCTTCAAGCGCGACTTACCTGTTTTCTGATCATAGATTAAATCAAATATTTGAGAGTTATTTCCTGATGCCGTTAACATAATACGACCATTCGATACTATTAGCCCTGAGGCTGCTTGCCGGGTAGCTGCAAAACTTATTTTTGACGCTGCAACATCATAAGAAACAACCTTAAACTGAGTCATAGTGTCAAAAGATGACGATTTCACACCCCCAAGCTGATTTGAATTTTGAATAATACAAAGCGCATCTCCATTGTTAAATAAAATTCTTACAACATCATTTATTTTTAATTGCGCAATACCAAGCTTCAAAGCACCCTCAACTTCACTTAGATGACTTTGTAGATTAGTCGAAAGCCCAGGAAGAGCCATGATACTTGAAAATCCAGCTGCAAGTTCATCTTTAACTCGCGTTGACCTTTCTGCTTGAGCTGTAAAATCAAACATTTTTTCAACAGCTTCTTTATACCGCAACGCCTGATTAATAATATGTAACTTTTCAAGGTCAGTCCTGTTAGATGATTTTAATGCAGTAATAAATACTCCATTAAAGTCATTTATAACACGGTCTACATCAAGCGCCGGCTCTGCAAGATTTAAATTATTTTGCGAGCCCACAGATGGGTACCTCAAACTCCATTGAAACGACCCGACATTTCTAAATGAGTACGCATTAAAAGACTTATTCTGAAAAAAAGGCACATCCCTAGAAATAATAACCGTATCACCAACAGAAACGATTAAACGTCGATTATTAAGTACAACTAAGTATTTTAAAAACGTTGTTGTACTGCTAATTGGTGGAGTGGCATGAGGAACAACAATTTCATCCGACAGTTGGTGTGATGTAGAACTCCGAGGTGTAAAATATCTAATCGCAGATTGAGTATTACCCCACCCACCAATCACTAACTCCGCATAACCTCCTGCAGAATCCCTAAAGCCAACATGAATGTCGGTTGTCCCCTGAGCATCAAATGAAGCCAAAATAATTGGCGATGCCGAAGAAATAGCCCGCCATCCATACATTCCATAATTTTCAGAAGATATTTTTGTTGTAATCGAATCTAAAATCACATTTTTTTTGTTTTGAAAAAAAGTTTTTAATGATGAGGGAATAGAATTGATGGCACAAATATCATCAATAGATTTTACTAAAGACGCAATCCGATCAAACCTACTCTGAATATCCTTATCAGACGCCGATGACGAGGTATTCAATAATTGCAAAACCCGATCAATATAAGAATTAAAAACCGATTGTAAATATTCCCAATCAGCAGTTTGTTTTGTTCCTCTGGAAAAAGAAGGAACAATTTTACTCGTAAGATCTTCAGTTATTTGGGTTGACAATGAAGCAGGAAAAGCAACAGAATCTAATATTTTTTCATCATCTGTGACTAAAGAAAAATCTAACCGAGAACCCAAACTTCTAAGAGCTTGAGTTGCAGAAGATACTCCCATCCCCCCCAACTGAAAACGAGGAAAATAAACAAAATCAAAAGCAAATGATGAACCACTCTGAGCAGCTACTATTTTATTTGATGAAAACACAACCGGATTATTATTAAACCACAAAAGCTCTAACTTATTCGACGACAAATCATGCCTGACAACTTTAAAATGAGCTTCTTTGGCATATGCTGAGTTAATATTAAAGGCACTATCAGAAAAAGAAGCACCAAAAAACTTATCCCCACTTTTAATTTTAATAAGATCTCCCTCGGCAAATGGAGGTTTTATCATGTCTTGAAATATTCTTCTTTGCTCAGCAGAAAGCCCTCTTGTCCCTGATACATTTAAAATCGCTCTTGCAACAACCAAATAAAGTTGAAGTTGATCACTTGTGCTCGCAGATAATAAATTAATAATTTCTACAAAATATCCTCTGGCCTGTTCAACTAAAGAATTTCTTTCAAGATCTGTCAAAGTAGCTAACTCTAACGAAGATTTAATAGATTGAGAGTCTGCTTGAATTTTAGATGCATTCAACAGCGGAGTTAACACATTTTGATTAAAATTTGCAGGCAAATCTATTTTTCTCACATTTATTGAAAGAATGTCATCACCTGTCCTTGGAGCAAAAAAATCAAGCTTGCCGTTACTTCCTATCCTTAAACACTCCTTAGTCGTAGAATTTAAAAGATTAGATCTTGCTTCAATAATGTTATGAATTAATTCAAAATTTCCAACCTCAGAAACAACAAGTTCTTTATTCGCCGACGCACCCAAAGACCTATTTGCAAGAGTAGTTAATCTAATCGATCCATTCGCCTTATCATAAGAAAGAACCTTAAAAACCTGGTTTTGATTAAAACTTTCTGAATTATTAACCAGAGCAATCTGTCCCTGAGAATCTAGCCCAATCGCCCGAGAATTTGATAATTCAAGTTTTATAAAATCTCCTGTAGAAATGCGCTGATCAACTCTAGAAAAGCTTTCTGAAACTATTCCAGGCGCCAGGGCCCTCCAAGAAACTGCAGGAAAAACAGCCCCTCGTCCCCAACCACCAAATGAATACGATTGTTCAGGAACACCACACCCCCAACAACTTGAATATCGATTACAAAAAAACGTACTATCCAACTTAAAAAGTAAATTATTCCCAACATAAACAGCAAGCGAAGCACTTACGTTTGTTGGAATTGTCGACATATTTTCATCGACATGTTTTCCCGCTGTCGGAAGCAACCGAACAGTAATTTCAACTGTATTGGAATTAAAATTGACCGGAGAATGAGTAGCTTGCAAATCAACATCAGGTGGAGCTGAAAGTCCTACCGCCGATGCCCTACGAATAATTTTAACAGCAGATCCATTCTGTGCCCTTGAAAGAACAAGGTAGATAAACGTATTGGAATCAACGCTCCTAAATAACAATTTAACGTTATTAAAATCAAGGCTAGAAACGGTTGTTTTAACCTGAAAAAAGGGTTTATTCTGCAGATTAATGGCGTTCAAACCATCTCTCATGATATCTACATATGAACGAGAATAAGGATTTGAAAAGACATTCACCTGAAGAAATAAAATAAAAAAAACTAAAAAAACATTCCGCGCCATAATCTGGGCCCCGCTAAATTGTTATACATTTCAACAAACGAGATTGCTGTGCGCGCGATAAATAAACATAACGACCAACCAAAAACGATCCTGTTTTCAAAAAAGCCTCATCAACATGATCCTCTTGCAAAGTATCCAAAGAAAGTTTTTCCATTTTTGAAAGCAAAAAATCTACTTTGGCAGAAAAAAGATACTCTTCAAAAGAAGCAATTTTAAAATTAATTTTTTCTAAATCATGATTTTCGGCAGAAGCAAGGGCACAACAAATTTGTAGTAAGCCATAGAAGAAAAGCACCCATTTATTCACGTTTAAACCGATCAAATTATTAATTTTTATACTCAAAAAATAAACTACTCAGGTTACCCTGGCAAATTCAACAATTATACCAAATTAAACCCACTACAACCGAGACTTAAATTCATTTAAAATCGATCTTCTTTGAACAAACCTTCTGTTTTGTCCAACAAAATCAAGCAGCCTAGAAAGTCGAGCTTTGTTATTTTCGATCGCATCAGTATTTTTATCTTCTGGCTTATTCCCATATCTATTATCGAAAACATATTTCAGTTCCTTCATGAAAATTTCTACCTGTGCCGACTGATAGATCTCTGGAACCTTGTCTTCAAGAAATTTAAGTTGTTGCGCAAAAGACAAAGACTCTAATGTTTTTAATGAATCTTGCGAGACAGCATCTCGACGAGTTGACACCTGCCCCTTCAACTCAGCTATTGTTTTCATAAAGTTTTCAACAGATGAGTCAACTGCATCTATCCACAACCCTTGCTTATCGATACGTTGAGCAAGATCACTCGGCAATGCACCATAGGCTTGTACAAAGCGAGGAATAACTTGTTTTTTCAACGTTTGAAATAAGGGGGCCACTTCATTTATTTTTTGATTATTGATCGTATCTTTTAATCTTTCAGCTGAAGTCAATTCTGTAATTGCTTGCTCTAGAACAACTGCCGACGAAGTAGCTTTTAATGAATCTTGGGCTTGTTTGATAGCAGCCTTTATTCGATCTAAAAAAGCACTTAATTGTTGAATTTTTTGAGCAACAGCCGATGCCTGCTGAGTAACAATACTGAGCTCAGAGGCTTTTTTTGAAAAATCATCAGACACTTTTTGAAAACCTGCGATAAGCTGATTTGCTCCATTTTTTTCGGTTTCAAAATCTTTTGTTGCTTGATCTACTGCCAGCTGAATAGCAACTACCCCATTTGATGATTCCGGCGAAACAATTCGACCAGCGGCCTTGTCATCATCAATTACCTTACGAAGATTTTGCACATCTTGAGAAATTTTTTCAAACACACCCTGATACGCTGTTAATTGCTTTCTCAACTCAGCAATTCTTGCCGTTGCATTTTTGTAATCATCGTCACTTTTGACTTGATCTAAAATCGCTTTGCTTTCTTGAATAAACTTTTTTACGGCCGCAAATTTATCTACACTCGATTTTACAAAAGCAGCCAAAGATATAATTTTTTCATCTAATGAACCACCCACAGCTTGACCTGAAACAACACTTTTTGAAATAACCGGATCGCCCAATAAAACAGCCGGCTGAGATACTACTGCTTCCTGGATCGCGGATGCTGGTAAATTCAGTAAACCAGCTGTTTGTTGAGTGCGGCTGGCTGGATTTTGAAAATCTTCTTTCTCCTCAGAAGTTTTATTAGAAGAACCAGAAGTAGAAAACTGCTGCTTTTTTGTTAAAGCCTGTTGATTAAGGCTAGTAAAATCAACTCTTAGTTTCTTACTTTTTACAACTTGCTCATTAATTTGAACCTGCAAATTTCCAAGATTTTTTTGAAAATCACCAACAACACCAGATTGTTTTGCAAGATCAGAAGCAGAAATAATTGATTCTTGCTGTTGTTTTAACTCTCCCTCTACTTCAACAATAAGAGTCAGCAAGGCCTTAAAATCTTCTAGTAATTTATTTACTGCATCAAGGTCAGCAGCGCCCTCTACCAAAAGTTTTAATTTTTCATAAGAGGCAACTGCTTCAGTGTGCTTGGTATCAACAAAATCACGCCCACCCTCTATATCCTTTAAAAGCATCTCAATTTTATACAAAACTTCAGTTGCTACTTTGTTTTTATTTACAAGCCCTTCATACCGAGAGCGAGATGCTGCTAACGTTTTTTTTATCGCATCCTGACGTTTAACAACAGCATTTGACCAAATACTAAAAGATTCAAAACTTTTTTTTAATCCGGCGATAGCATCCTTCATCGTCTGATCACTAAGCCTTCCTTCAATCTTAACAACCTCTTCATTAAATTTTTGCGTCCATACAGAATATTCCGCGATTCCTTCATCAATAGCGTTAGAATCATTTTCTACGTCAACTAAAGCATTTTTAAGTTCATTTAACGACTGCTCTGTTTGTGTTTCATTCGCAAAAAAATCCGCTAATCCCATAATTTTTTGAGAAATCCCCATAACCAAAGGGGTTAAAACATCTTGAATTACTGATCCCGCCTCAACCTTCATTTGAGACAAACCTTCTAATAACTGAGCGCTAACAGCACCAGAATTAGAACCCGTTTGCCCTGCCAAATCAGTTTGCTTTTTTTCAAGACGCATCCGAGCCATAGAAAATTGATCCTTTAAAATCTTAAGCGTTCCTTCAAATTTAGAACTCCAATCTGTCAGCTGCAAAAAATTCGATTGAAAAACCTTAATTTCATCTGCCACAAAAGCAGTTGGCATTGATTCAAGAATCTTTTTTAAACTCTCAATATTCGAAGAATACTCCTGCAACATCGAGCCAATATCAGACATTTTTTTTGTTATTTCATCTGCTTGAGCGACAGCTCCAACAACTGCGCCAACATCAGAAAGGGATACTACCACTTTGTCTAACCTTCCAATATCTGAAACAATTCCCCATACCTGGTCAGACATGTTTCGACTTAAAACAGAAGCCCTTTCTGATACTTTTTTAAACTCTTCAGCCAGTGCTACTTTTTGAGCTTTTTTTACCTGCGCATCATCTGTATCGGCTGTTTTTTTTTCCGCCAAAGTCGCTTCTATTTGTTTTTTTATTTGTTCAAATTGAGCTGAAAGTTCATTCAAATACACTAAGCGAGAATCAAATGATTTCTGAAACCCTGAAATCACTGTTTGCTGCTGATTAACCCACGCGACAAAATCTGTTGTCATCTTTAAATTAATTAATTGGAATGTAGGAAGTTCACTTTGTAGCTGCTTACCAAGCGCACGAATAGCCTCAAACTTGCTTTTAAACTCAGTAAAATTATTATTAATTTTCGCATAAATGCCTTCAAACGCTGTTACATCTTCTGATTCGGAAGTTTTTTGCAAGCGAACAATAATCGTCTGCGCTTCACCCGCAAAAGACTCTATAAGTTTTAAAATATCAGAACACGCTGCTATCAAATCTACATATTGTTTCTGATAAAGGGTTAACTTCTCAGTAATTTGTGCACTTTGCCCACTCAAAGCCTCCTTGTAAAAGTTTAAAACCGAACCAAGTTGAAGCCGCTTTTCGTATAAACTATTTAAAACTGGTGATTGCTGATCAACTTGCGCTTGATAAGCTTCCCGAAATTCAAGAGCTTGTTTCGCCTCAGAAGAAGATTGATCAAAAGAATTGATAATCGCGTCAAATATTTTAACCTGAACAAAAGCACTTATCCATGCATCATCAGCATTTGTAATTGCCTCATCAACAACTTTTAGCGATTGCTCCAAATCCGTTATTGAATCTGCAACAATCAATCCAGGAAACAAAAACATCCCCAAAAATACGATATTTTTTATCTTCATCTGACATTTACCCATTTTTTACAACACTAGCCGATCAAAGCCAGGCATCCTAAGCATAAAATTTGCCCAAGCACAAAGTAGCGTCTTTTTTGAATGAGTTGCTATATTTTAAATCAATCAGTAAATCAACAAAAAAAGCGCCAGCTTTACTGGCGCTTATAAATTGTTTTTTAAGAATCAAATTATTTTACCTGCGCTTGCCATGGAAGAGTAATTCCCTTACCTGCAAAAATTGGACTTGATGCAAGAGCGCTAAACGCTTGTTGAGCCTGCACAATAGCTTTGTTGGCAGAATCAATTGGGCCCCTGGCTGCTGCAATAGCTGCATTCGCAGCATCTCTAGCTACTTGCAATCTCGCAGCTGTCAATCCTGTTTGAGCTGGAGCATCAACCAACGCTGTTATGACTCCCTGCATAGCAACTCTTAAAGCTTCAAATTGCATTCTCCAGGTGACAACATCAGGAACATTAGAAAGATATTGATTCCATTGTTGAATATCAACTTTAGCTTGAGCAACAGCCTGCTCCAAATCTGCAGGAATAATTAAATTAGGAGTACTTAACAATGCTTCAAAATCCGCTACTGACTGCCGTGCATTCTGAACAACTACTGGATCGATAGCAGCTAAAGGTCTTACCGAATCGACAATTCTATTCAATTCTGCCTGCGCACCAATTTTTGTTGTCAAATCATTCGCAAAAATAAACCCACTTGCAAAAACTATCGCTAACAACAAACTGTTTTTTAGAAAATTCATAAAAATTTCCCCAATTTTATGGATAAGCTAATCACCAAGTTACAAACCCACTGTATATTTGAGCAAGACTTCAAATGATTTCTATCTCCAATTTTTTGAATTCAAGAATGCTCGAGCCGCTTGTCGCTGCAATTCAGCGCGCTGCTGTTTTGTTAAATTTGCCGTAGAAGTACTTGAACCAGTCGAAGAGCTCGAGCCAGAAGAAGTACTTGAACCTGTAGAAGCGCTTGTGCTCGTCGAAGAGCCTGTTCCTGTGGAAGTAGTTGATCCCGTGGAAGTATTCGAATCAGTAGAATTATTTGTTGTTGATGTGATGCCTGCATCATTGATTTTTCGATTAATGTATAACAACAATTCACTCAAAAGAGATGATCTGTCCCTTGAAAAAACATTTCTCGAGGAAGCAGATTGCACAGCTTCTTGCAATCCTGTTAATTGAGCAGAAGACAACGTATCTGGAAAAGCCCTCAATAAAACAGCGGCTAATGTAATAAACTCTTGTTGAGTCCTATCGGTAATATTGCTCATTGATGCAACTCGAACAATAAAATCTAAAAACGCCCTGTTTCTAACCGTTGCATCTGGCGAGTTATTAATAAAACCCTCTAAGAATGTACAAAAATCAACATACACTCCACCAAAATTTGTTGCTGCCTTAGTATCTGTTATTATTTTTTTCATACGGTTAACATTTTGAGTTGTGGCTGTTGATTGACGTTGAACCGCATTATACAAAGATAAAATAAACAATTCTTTATGGTTTGCGGAAACTGCCGCAGGCAAAGACTGTTCTAATTTTGTAATCTGAGCATCCAAAGCATCATCAAACGAAACATCAAAAGAACCTACCGTTATTTCATTTCCAGTATTCGAGGAAGTTGTTGAAGATGAAGAAGCTGCAGGCAAATCTTGTTTAACTAAATTACTCCACGCAGTAATTTGCTGAGTATAAGCAGAAAATGCCGACGAATTTAGTAATGTTGTTAATAAATCATTGAGAGATGAAATATTAGCAGATTTTGCAGCATCATCCCCAGATCTTGTACCATAACGTATTTCAACGGTCTTTTTTACCCTATCAATAAATCCAGGGATATCAGCAGCCAAAACAGAAGATGCACTTGTTTTTAACGCTACAATAATTTCAGCATAGGGCTTAATAAAAAATGGATCATACTGGTCTACGGCCTTTATTATCGCGACAAGCTCTGCTCTCATCGCGGCGTCATTGTAAAAGAATTTCACATCAACATGGTTTAACAAATTTTTAAAATCTTCAATTTGAGCCGCATCATTTATAGCCCCCAAAAGTTGTGCCATTTCTTTAAATAGACGCAACAGCCTTGTCGCCTGATCTTTATTTAATGGGGTAAAGACTGAATACAATTTTTTCTGGGCTTGCAAATATGTTGCAAAATCAACAGCTTGACCAAAATTGGTCCTCATCGCGGTGAGTGCAGCTATTTTACTTGAATCATTCCGATAAACCAAAACTATCGCTTTATTAATTAATGCAGGAACCTGGGCAAGCTCATCTTTAAAAGATTCACCCCTATCGTTATATAACCCAGCAAAAAATGCCGACATTTGATCTTTTTCTGCATCAGAAACGGTTGATTTATAACGAAACGTATCAATTAAATCATTAAGAGCTTTAATTCTATCAAGATACCCAGATGAAGCATTTGGAACCGAAGAAGAGGCAGATGTGCCACTAGCTGAAGAACCACCAGCAGGTGTTGCTTTTGCTGTAGCAATCAATGTTTTTAACGTAGAAACAATTTCATCCATCAATCCACCAAATTGCGCATCTTCCATTGAGGCTATTAATGCAACTCGCTCTTGCGGCGTTGCATCCTTAAGTGCCGCAACCATTGCCTGACATTTTGATAAAAAGGTATTTCTCATTGCCTCTGATGGCTTTGCTAACTGATCGGCTATTCGACGCACTTCTCTTACATCTGCTGAATTAAATGCTCCCGCAGCCCATAAGCCCTGAACACAAAAACTCAGACAAGCAAAGAATAAAAGTCTATGCATATTCACTTTTTTCATAATAATCGCTCTTAAGACTCCATTTTTATATCTTCATCATGCCAATTTGTTAAAAGATCTATCAATAAATCCTTACGATAATGCCCCAAACGATGCAACTTGATCCCTATATTCATTAATTTGATCAACTGAAGACGGCTCACTCTTAAAGACTCGCGCTCGAGCTGTTACAAGCAAGTCATCAATAGCTTTTTTATCATCCATAGATGTTTCAGCGGTAACGTTATTAGAAAGAATACGAAGTTGCGCAAGAAGTGCTGTTTTTTGCTCCTCAGAAGCCACTGCCCAATTTTCTGGCGTCATAACATTTATCATGTTGTACACGCGAGCAATTGCTCCCGCAAGAGTTGTTAGAGGAGCTACGCTCAACTGAGCAACCAAATCTTCAATTTGTTTAATCGTTGGATTTTTATCAGGAGCTGTACGTTGTCGATCATCAAGCATTTCTTGGCCAAATTTATTAATTTTAGCAAATGTTACATCACGACTCAGTTGATCTAAATCGACGTTTGCATTTTTTGCATTAGCTCTACCATCTATCAACGCCTGCAGTTTTGCAATAAACACATTTTTATGATCTTGACTGTACACGCCAACCATCAAGAGTTTCTTGAAGTTTGCATACAACTCACCGTACGTAATCGGAGCCATTAATCCAGTAATTACTTTATTAAATGATGCCTCCAATGCTGTTCCATAAACCAGCTGGTGATATAAAACTCTTGACCTAATAAACGTAACCAGGCTTGCCCGCTCAGCATCAGAACCGTCAACCCGATCAACCACAAGCTGATCAATATCTTTTGCAAACTGAGCCATCAGTGAAGCATCTTTCTGCGTCGAACCAATTTGTAAGAACTGTTGTTGAACTTGAGCAATACGAACAGCATACGTTAAGTATTGAACCGCAGGTCCTTGACCATCTGCAGCTGTTCTTAGTGCAGTAATACGACTCGGAATCATATTCATTTGGTTTTGCAAATTTTGTTTCGCCAATTGATTTACCTGAACAAATTGAAGCAGCTTTACAACATCTTCGATATTAAAGTCTTCTTGAGCAGCTCTCCATCGCTCTGTAACCAATTTATCAACTTTAGCCAAGAAAATATTTGCATCATCAACGGTAAATTCTGAAAGATTTTGAATCATGACTCGCAAATTATCTACTCGTTGAGCAAAGGTAATTGGATCATCCAGTTTCTTTATAAGCGGATCTAGCTGTGCAATTCCACCATACAAGAAAACAATTCTGTTGTTTTGAACAGCATCAGACGTCAACCATGTTTTAAGTGCTTTGATATCTGCATCCGTAGCATCAATTCGAGACGCCACCAAATCAGATAATTTATTAATAAATTCTGACAAATTTGACTGCTTAAGCGCCTTAAAGAACTCCTGCAAATCCGTCATACGTTGAGCAAAAAGAACTCCCGTACCAGTAGCAACCGCCTGATCCGCAGGACGGTCAAGCGCTGCCATATACTGACTTAATCTATTTGAATTTTCACTATCATTTTGTAAACGATTTTGAAGCGCAAAAACAAATAAATCTTTAACCATTTGTAGATCAAATTTTTCCGTTGCAGCCTGCCCTCGCTGATTTACCAAAATAAGAGCTTTGGCCATAAATTCTTGTACAATTGCAGGATCATCCATTACTGGGTAGTCCTGTAATACCTGACGAAGATTATTATACCGATCAACATATGGAGGAAGCGTGTTAAGCCCTCTTGCCAGAACCTGCAATTGAGCCTTTTGTGGCGTAAAGAAAAGAACTTTGTTTGCCTGAACATCTGGACTAATAAGCCAACTGTATAAATCTCCAATTTGCTCGATCGTGCCATCTGCTCTTCCATCAACTAATGATTTAATCAAAACCATAAATTTAGGAATATCCGCAGCCACAAGAGATGTAAGCGCAGCTTTTGCCTGCATAATCTGATCACCATATCGTGCACGCAATTTTCCAGAAGAACCTGATTGCAATGTATAAATTGCATTATTTAATGAAGCTATTAATGCGCCATCAACAGTTTTGTCCATGCGTCGCTCAACAATAAACTGCAATACTTTAACCATATCAGCCAAGTTGAAACCCTCAGTTGCTCCCTGAGACCGCAAATCAACAATAAGCTTAACCTTGGCCATCACAACTGTTTTTTGATCATCGGTAAATGCTTCATTATTTTGAACAATACTGATCAAATTTTGCACACGAATAGCATACGGCACAGGTGTATCAAGTGTTTGCGCAAGCTTTACTAAGTTGTCCGCTCCTTGTCGGAAATAAATTCCTTCATTATTTTGCACTTCGGTAGAAGTAAGCCAACTCTTTAAATTTGAAATATCATCGTTAATAGCATCTACGCGACGATCAACCAAATCGCTTACTTTTTTTATAAATGCATCAACATCATCTTGAAGAGATCCTCTAGTTAATGATTTTAAAGCGTTCTTTAATGATTTTATTTCTTCTGAAAAAAGAATCGTACCTGATCCTTTTTGTGACCCTGCAGCTGCTTTTAATTTGTTAATCGCAACATCCAAATCTGTTTTAAATTTTGACATTTGATTAAATGAAGCTTGCAACAACAGCGCTTGCGCATCCTGCAAATCCTGCCCATTTGCACGTGGAATAGCTGCAACTAATTTTCCAACTTTTCGCATAAATTGCTGCTGAAGAATAGCAGGCATCGTATCGGCCTGAAGCATTAAAGCTAAACTATTTTTCCAAACTACAAAATCAATAGGCGCGTCTACCGTATTGTACCAATTAGTAAAATCATCTGTTGGGCCAGAGTTACCACGATTCTTCAATCCCACGACAACATTATTCCACGCCGCTGCCTGCAACAAATTTTTAAACGATGTTATATCTTCATCGGTCGCATCAACACGATTAGCAAACAAATCACTCACTTGTTGTCTAAATTCATTCAAAGATTGCTCTGAAAGCGAAGGTAACATCTGCTGAAGCTGACGAACCCTATCCCCAAAAAGCATTCCTCCCGTTGCCTGTAAGTTTTGTTGTTGCTTAATAAAATTATTTAAAATGTCTTGAATTTCTTGAGCTCGACCCTTCGCCTGATTGAACATCGCAACCTGAAGCAGCTGGACAATAGCTGTCAACTGAGCAAGCGTTGCTTGAGATCTTAACAGAAGAAGTTGTTGAGCTTTTTGAACAAAAGAATCTTGTAAAACATCATTAAGTACTTCACTTCCAGAAAGCATGTTACTCAAATCTTGAATTCTTTCCTGAAGAAGAGGAACTCGCGCAACTTCTTTTACTAAGGCAGCAAGCATTCGCGGATAGCCCTTTTGCTTATCTGACCGCACAATATTAAGCCAGGATACTTGATTTACAAGATCTGAAAGCGCTTTAAGCTGCTCTGATGAAGCCTCAAACCTTCCCCCAACCAATGCAGAAAGCTGAGAAAGATACCTGTCAATTTTGCTTGCATCCAACGAGGAAATTCTATTGTTCAAATCAGCTATTTGTTGATTAAAAGATAAAATTGTTTGTTTTCCAAGCTGATCTTTGTACCCCTGAAGCTGATTTATTAATGGCGATAATTCAGTTCGCTTTTGCAGCTGATTAAACGCTACCAATTTTATCGCTGCAATAATTTGATCAAGAATAGCAACATCATTTGTTTGATCTTTCAATTTGACCAAATTCCCAACCTGAGCAATAAATCTATTTTGATCCTCTGGCAATGTTAATGAATTTTTTGCATTTGCGATCAAATAGGCTGACAAATCAGTAAACAAAATAGGCTTTGCTAAACCATCAATCGCAGATTGAACCTTAGCCAATAACACATTAGAATTTCCTGCACTACGAACAACAGAATTCCAAAGAACCTTTTGAAGCAACTCGTTCAATCTTTTAATTTCAGAATCAACCGCATCAAAGCGAACAGAAACAAGCGCCTCTAGTTTTACAACATAATCAGAAAGAGCAGTCCCTGTATCATTAAGATTTGTTATTTCATTTTCTAGTTCTGTTAATTTTTCATTATAAGATTTTGATGCTACTTGCATGCCTGAAACGGGCAATGCAAGCTTAGAAATTAACGCATTGACTTCATCTTTCGCCGATGCCATTTGATTTTGAGATGCAAAAACCAACACTTCTTGCAATCGTTTATAATCAAAACCTTCTGAAATTGCTTGCTTCTTTCCATCATCTGAAACCAAATAAGTACACTTATCAAAAAAATCAGTAATCATTTGCGTAGAACTAAAATTTGGATAATCACGCAACAACGCAGCTAAATGATTATAATGATCTACGTACGGAACTGTTTGCTCCAATCTTTTAAGAAGATCTGCTGCTCTTTCCTTTGCCCCTCTGGTGACAAAAAAGAATCTACTTTGAGTAACAATCGATTGTAACCAACTGGTCAAATCAGCGATATTCGCAGCAACCCCCTGTGCTCGATTATTTACCAGCGTATCAAGATCCTTGATAAACTGGGCAGACTCGTCGGCATTTAATGTTGTAGCCTGAGCTTTTGAATCTAAATCTGTTAATCGTGATTTTATTTGAGCTACAGCATCTGAATATGAAACATAATCTTTTTGACTAAACATTTTTGCTTGTGTTTGCAAAATAGCAATCAATTGATCAACCTCTGTTCTTTTTGAAGCCATTTGAAAACGAGCTGCTCGATTTAATAAATTTTCAGCCATCACCAAAACAGCTTTATCTTTTATCGTTTCTCGCTGATCAACAAGCATTTGAGCCTTCGCCAAAAAGAAGTTAACATCATCTGGCGCAAACGATTGATTATTCAATCGCGCATTTAATAGCGCTATCAAATCTGTTACCGGAACTGGCTCTGAAAGAGTCTTTACTAAAGCGGTAAGCGCCTTAAGTCGTACTTGACCAGGCTCATTTTGAACAATTGGATGCCAAATCAACTTATCAATATAACTTTTTAGCAACTCATAATCACTTGCTGCGCCCTCTGCTCTCTTAGAAACAAGATCTGTAATTTTTTTAAGAATTTCGCCAACGGTATCATTAGCAATTCTCTCATTAACAAGACTATTTACAGCTTGTGTGTATTTCAATCCAATCTGCTCTGAAGGAACATATGCTTCAATCACATCGCAAATTTTTAAAACTTCACTAGATCTGTCAGAAAGCTGATTAAATGCCAATCTTTTAAGAAGCGCAACAGCTGCAATTCGTGCATTTTGATCGGCCGATGAAACTAAATTATCTGCCATTTTCTGAGAATAGCCAACCAATAGATTTTTTGTCTCTTCACTGATTTTTGAAATGTCCGATGGTAAGGCTGAAGCCATAACATTAGCTGCATTATAATAATCACTGTACAATAGCGGTTGTGCAAGTTTTGAAATAGCAGTTTCTAATCTAGCAATAGATTGCCTAGAAGGATCATCTGCTATTCCAGGAGCCCTCATCGCAGCTTGAATCACATTACGCAATCGTAAAACATCTTCTTGTTTTGCATTAATTCGATCGGCAACAGCTACATTAACCAAAGAAATAAAAAACGCTGCCGTAACACTATCAACTATTTCAGAAGATCCTCGATTAAGCTCAGAAACCTTTGTTGAAAAACTTAATGATGAAAATTTTGCAGTTAATCGAGCAACAACAGTTTGATCTGAAGATCCCGCTAAAACCTGATTTAATGGTGCATTTAACTGCGAAACTATCGCATCAATGTTTTGAGCTCCTGTCTGAGCACTCGAGTCACTTCCAAATTGATTAGCTTTTGCAAATGCCAAGATTTGCCCAAGAGATGTTTTAAGATCAAACTTCTCAGATGCCGCTTGCTGTCGAGCATCAATCGAGGCTAAGAAAGTTGCTTTTTCCAAAAAGTCCATTTTGAGCTGAGAATCAACAAACTGCGGATATCGTTTAAGCATTTGCTGTAAGTTTGCAACACGTTCAGAAATCGAAACCTGAATCTGTAAAGATGAAACTATTTTCTGAATCAAAGACATGCCATCTTGTTTACTAAAAATAAGTCGACTTGTTCCAACAGCACTCGAGGTCAGCCATCCAATTAAATTATCAACCTGAGAAGGAGTTCCATCAAGCTTGTTTTCGACTAAATTCTGCAAATCATCAAAAAAGCCCTGTGTTTCTGAATCACTTAACGGACGAGTTGCGCCCTGAGTATCAAGCACCGTTAATTTGGCTTTTATTGTATTAATTTTTTGAATATACGTTTCTTCTGCCGATCCAGTTAAAGACGCTTTATAACTCGTTAATTGAGCAATTAACTGATCAAGCTGTTGGCGCTGAGCAGAAACCTGATATCTCGAACCCCGAGTTACAACTTTTATAGCCGCATCAATAACCCCTGGATCACTTTGGCCTGCTCGTTGAGCGGTAAGCTGACCAGCCCTCAGAACAAAATAACTGACATCTGATTCTGCAAAAGAAGCATTTTTATCCAACATCTCTGACAAATATTGTACAATTTCAGAAAATGGAATTGGTTGTTTTACTATAGCTATCAATCCATTAATCTGAGCGTCAAATCGCTGTTTTCCTGCACCAACTGGTCTTTGATTTAATACTTGAGGATTCCACAAAGAATCATCCAAAATTTTATTCAACCGCGAAATATCTGATTCAACACCCTTAACGCGTTGATTTACTGCAGCTGTTGCTTCGGTAATAAACTTCTCCATATCTGCAGATGATGATTTTGCTGAAATATTTTTAAGCAATTGATCTAACGTATCCAGTAACGCACTAAATGATGCTGGAACATTTTGAGCTTTTACATAATTTTTAATTAAGTTACTCACCGGAACCAAGTTGTTTTTTCTATCAAACAAATAGGTATACGCCGCTGAATCAAGAACAGCACTAACCGTAGCGCGCGTTTCATCTGTCGAAGAATCAAGCAATGCTGTCAGCCTAGTTGCATAAGCAACAAATAAATTTTTTGTTACATCATCAATTGAACTCGCAGGCTTAATTTGTCTAATTTTTTCTGCCAAAGGCTGAAGCAACACAACAACATCAGCAAACTGCACTGGCGTTGCAAGTTGCTGCCCCCAGAAATCAAGTAATTTTACAGATCCTCCCGGCGCATTTTGAGTATTAACTTTCGTATAATCATTCATCAAAATTGCTTGATGTAAACTTTTCATTTTATTGAAAAGAGATTCATTAAACATTGGTCTATCGACCATTGCCAATCCAAATAATGTCAAAAACTGAGTCGCTTTATCTGCCGTTGTAACAGAAGGAAACAATCCCTCAAGAGTTGTAATTTTTTCAGCTGGCGCCAACATAGAAAAAGACGCTGGAATGTCCTGAACCAACTGAGCATTGTACAAGGCTTTTAGTGAATCTATAGTTGGAACTTGTGCATCCGCAGGAAATTGAGTCAAAGAATTTGCAAACGATTTTGCAATTTGATTCAAAACTTCCATAAATGGAATTTCAACATTTTTAAAATTCATATACGACTTGGCATCAACTCGAGGCTGTTGGATATAGTTTTTAAGCTCAAATAAAACTAATTTTAAATCACCTAGTGTAACAACTGCGGACAATAAGCCTCGATAAGCAGTTACTTTTGCCGCATCATCAGACAGTACTCTAATATCAGTCAGCTTTTTTTGAAGAGATGAAATAACTGTATAAAATATTTTTGTAGCACTAACATCTTGAACTGGAGGCAAAACTGCAACCGTTGAACTTTCATCAAAAAAGCGTACCAATCCATCAACAGAAACTTTTAATAATCCATCTTTATCTTTTCGCTTCAACGTAAATTTACTTCCGGCCGATACGGTTATAGAAATTTTACCAGGCTCTCTTACTGGAATCATTTCAAATGCAGCTGCCGCATCAAATTGCCCATCAAATTTTGCACAACTCATCCCTGCCAATCGGTCCGTTAATAAATCTGAAGGACTTGCACCAAAAGGAACAGCAATATCGGGCGCGCGCAATACAAGATTATTTAAAAAAGGAGACTGAAATCCAACAACACTGCCATCTGATTGGCTTTTAACCACAACCATTTGCACAGAAGGATCTAATAAATAAGCATCTCCTGAAACAACTTTAACTGTACCGTCTTGCTGAACCTGCAAAAATCCTGATTCTTGGTCCGCAACCTGAAGAACAACAATATCTCCTGCGGTCAAACCAGAAATGTCATTTGCCGAAACATCAACAACGTATCCATCGCTTATTTTTTTTAAAATTTCATTATAAACCGTTTTATCAACATAAGCTGCTAAGCCCTTTGGCATCCAACTTAAAATAAGTTTATCAAGACCAGACGATTGCCACGAGGCCCATTTTGCTTTTGACTTTACCGCACCACTTACCAATAAATTCAACTCCTGAAGAAGAAGATCTACATGAAGACTCGTTAAAATTTGCTCTGCAAGTGTAACATATCCATCAAAGCGCACCTTATCCTGAGACTCCGATCGCAAACCTGAAAGTCTTTTAATAAAACCATCTACAGGAACAAAGCTAAAAACCGTTGCTGGAACTTTGTACGCTGGAAGCGTTGCCGAAGACGCAGAAATATCCAGGGATCTTAATACATTATCCTTGTTAACGTAAAAAAAACCCTGACTTTCAAGATTTCTAAGCGAATACATTCCTACAGCAGAACCCTGAGCAGTTAAAACAAATTTTTCTGCTTGCCCTGCTGTTGTACGCAAACACGTTGCACGTGCAATGTCTGCCTTAGCTTGCGCTAACCACCCTGCAACATTTGTTGTAACAGCTCCCGCTTGAATATATCGATTATTTGCAACAGGAGACTTAAATGAGACGTTTCCATTGGCATCAACTTCCGCAATAAATTGCGCATTAGGATCAACCAAATCTCTTTGAGCCGAAATAACCGTAGCCCCATCACCAAGCGTAACCATAGTCCCAGCACCAGTAGTAATAACCAAAAGAGCATCTTTAATCGGAGATCCGTCTGGAAACGCCGGACCTGCTGATGTTGTGTTCATTCCAGCATTTACAGAAAGCTCAAGTGCCGAAATAGCGTTATTTTGCAAAGCATAAACAGCACTATTTGTGGAATTTTGAGTCACCATATTTTGTCGTAATTTTTGAATTAATGTTTTTGCAAGACTTATGCCTCCTGCATCAGAAAACGTTTTCCATCCCGCTGCGCTAGACCGATTGGAGTCAACATACATCTGAGCTTCGGCAACTAAAAATAAAAAATCATCCAGCGTTGAAATAGCAGTACTATCCAAAAGACGCGTGTAACTTGTAAGCCGCTGCGATGCATCAGCGATTAATCTTAAATCCGATAAAGACTTATGAAATGCTGTAAATTTAATAAAAGAAATAGGGGTTGCATCACCAGCACGATATGGTACAAATGTTCCATCTGCAGATAAATTTGAATTTGGATCCAAGACACGAACAGACAAATCTCCAGCGATATCAACTTTTAAATAACCACTACCTGGCTCGTAATTTGCACTTCGAACAATAAATTGCCCCTGAACACCACTCACAGGCTCCAAGAAAAATTTACCCACGACAGGAGAAGATGAACTAAAATCCGTACCAGAAAGAGCTAAACGTGTAATTTTTTGTCGTTTTGTTGGCAGCCATCCCGGAGAAGCAACAACATCTTCTGCGCTCAGATACTTACCCCCTGCAGAATTTACCTGCAAACCAAAAACATCAAAATCTACTACTAATTTAAAAACAGCAGTTGTATCTAATGGATCTTTTCCAGTCGCTTCCAAAACAATTCCATCATCCGTTGAAACAGCATTCATATATTGCGGAGCGCCGTTAACATTTACCTTAATAATCACCAATTCACCATTTGCAGGAGCTCCAGCAGGCAATCCAGGTTTTGTAAGTAATTTATTAATTAAACTATCTGGATCTGTAATTTCCGCGGTCGAAAAAATAGGTGATGATGCGAGCGTTGTTGGATCAATCGCAGCTCTGAAAAAATCTCTTCGACGTCTTAAAGACGTAAGTAATTGATAAAATGCTTTATTCGTTTCATCACTAATAAAATTTACCCAAATCGTATCAGAGTCAGACATTCGCGAGGTATCATTAACACTCAAAAGAGCTGTCTGAAAAGCAACATTTTCATCATACAATGTTGCAAAATTTTCATCTTGCGTTTTGTATGAAATTAATAACCTGTTGGCAACACTCGTTAAAGCATCTCTAATATCCGCAAGAGCTGTTGTTGGAATTCGATACCAATTATTTCTTACAACAGCGCCAAGATCTACAGGTGCTGCAAAAACTAATGGTCCTGCAGCATTATACACATCAATAAACGATGATTTCGCAGCAGCGGCTTTTATAGCTTTTGAATAATTTGAAGCAGCATCAAGAAGCGAAACCTGATTAGCCTTCAATGGATGCTGAAAAAGAGCTCCAAAAACCGCAAAAACAACGGCTAGTCGCCATACTTTACAAAAATTCATCATACAATTATGTCCTTTAATTACCTAAGCTCGCTGAGCATAAATAAAAATTTTCTTTTAAATACAACTCAAAGATCAGCCCAACAATATTCAAAAGAAACGGGGCCAAATCAATGATTTCTCAAATTTTTTTATTTTTAAGACAAGAATCTACAAAAAATGATGGGGGGAGTAAAAACTCCCCCCATCAAAATTAGATGCCAATACCACTTGAGCTTACAAGTCCAACTGATGGCTTAGGTGCGGTTGAAGCCGCTGGACTATCAACCGATCCATAACTATCAACACCAGTATCTGCGCCATTTGAAATGGTGAATGAAATACCCTGCGCAGAAAGCTCTCCCACCACGTCACTCAGAACCGGTCGCAAATTGCCTGATATTTTTGGAGCAATTGTTGGATCATTCAACATACTGTTAAGTAACGTTGCAAAATTAAAGAGATCGAGCTGACCTGCGCCCTTCAAAATAACACGCGTCTTCCAGAGTGAAATTTTTCTAATAAAGACATCTCTTGCTTCGGTAAATGCCGCGGAATTCTGGTCTTTAACAGATCGTAAAGCCCTCATAACATCATTAACAATAACCATAAACGCTGTGCCAGAAATAAGTGGATAGACCAACCGAGGAAGAAGCGCATTTACTTTTGCAACCGCATCAGCATCATCTCGTAATTGATTTGCTCGTGCTCGGAATAACAAGTCTTTAGCTTGAGCCAAATCATAGTCCTGCGCAGATGCCAATGCAAGCCATGGAACAGCAACAACCCTATCCAACAAGGAAAGAACATATGTTTTTTCATTCGCAGTAAAGCGATCTTTTCCACCAATCCAACGAGTATCTAAATATTTAATAAATTCAGCATACGTTACAGGAAGATTAGCCTGCTCCATTAATGCGGAAACGGCCTCTTTTTTCTTTGTTTGATTAATAATTTTATTATAAAAGACCCCTTCAGATACCCACGTTGTAACAGTAGTAATCAAATCAAACGATAATGCTGCAGGAGAAGAACTTGTTGCTGGCTTGATAACAACCGCATCCGTTCTGTCGTTAATTAATGCTGTCAAATTCATCATAAAGTCATCAACGCATGTTGGCGTCAGCAAGAAATCTAGATAATTTTTTAGACCCAAGAATCGATCGTTATAAGAAATAACTTGTTCATTAGATTCAAAATTCTGCAAGAAAATAAGAACCTTGCCCAATTCTGTTGGTTTTTTTGCAGAATCAAACAACATTACCCCAAAATTGTCTTGCACTAACGTTAATAAATTATTGAACTTCGATCTAACTTCTTCGCTGCTAAAATCTTTCCAAACCTGAGAGTCTTTATCGTTTCGCGCAACATCAACCATTTTTGACAACTCAGCCAAGAAGATACGCAACTCTTCGCTTGATTTAACCAATGGAAGAATTCGCGCATAAACAGCAAACCGTGCAATATAATTTTTCTCACTTCGTGCTGCTAACAACATTTTGTAATACTCATCAAAGACCGTCATTGTAAATGTGGTACCACCAATGTCCTCATTTGCGGCTGAATTTGTATTTCTCACAACGACTGTTTTTTTACCAAATGGTTTTAACGTCAGAGGATCAACTGTCCTCAATCGAGAACTAACAACAAAATTAACTGATTGTGTTTCTTTTGAATCAGTTGGCACGGCGGCAGGCTGCTGCTCAGACGGCAAACCCGTACCGGTAACCCATGATAAATACCCTCCTGTTGCAGTATTTATGAGCTGGACAGTTCCTGCAATAGGATCAACTACCTCAAGCTTAAATGTTTGATCATCAGATTGAGACAATGAAGCAAAAGTTTTCCCCGTTAACGAAATTTCTGTTTGAGCGTTTCTTTTAGCAGCAATCCAGGTTGCTCCCGCGGCAGAATCAACCACAACCGATTTAACATAGGTATTTGGCACAAGCGTCGATCTTAAACCAAGCATGCCCTTTTTTGCATCGGTAATAAATTGACACGAAGGATCAAACAAATCATCTCCACCATCTAGGCCTGCGGCAAGAACATACACAGATCCATCAAATTGACTTGGCACCACTCGAACATATTTTGGATTTGCTCCCATCGTTCTGAGAACCATAATCGATCCCTTAGCCGGAACTCCACCAACACCCGTTCCTACATACCCAGCATCCAGTTTTGCAGAAAGTCGATCAATATCGGCTTTAAAGGTTTTTTGATAACTTTGATCTTGTTCAAGCTGATTAACAATTGCAGCCAAACTCGCACGTGCATCCGCATTCGATGGATCATTCAAAAAGACACTCCATTTTTCAGCGGTTGCGGTAATTTGAGAGATTTCTTGTTCGATAGAATCTATAAATACTTTACGATCTGCATCCGTTACCGCCCCTGCGACATAATACAAATATTTAGCAAATCGAGCTGTAACATCAGCTTCATTTAAAATTGCACCAAGCCTTACGATATAATCAGAAACAGGAATTATTATAAATTGTTCACGCGCCGTTGGAACCAATACCCCTGCTCGTTCCATCCCAGATTTAT
>Ga0194130_10001864_pt1 | contig 32292 bp, 28 predicted proteins | sample TA2KigsurfametaG_FD_160084 | JGI IMG/M metagenome (GOLD analysis project Ga0194130, IMG submission 160084) | Freshwater microbial communities from Lake Tanganyika, Tanzania - TA2015050 Kigoma 12 surface | ecosystem: Environmental > Aquatic > Freshwater > Lake | place: Tanzania: Lake Tanganyika...
TCTTTGATGGTCACCATCAGTTTGGCTTGTTGCATGGAAACCAAGCCGCTCACTTCAGTCAATTCAGGCCAACTGCCTTTTGTGGAAGGAAAGAGAGGGGCTGGTCGAAAAACTGTTTTTGAGATTGGCAAATTTAATGAGAATTCGCCAGTTCCTGAGGCATCATAAGGCGCTAAATTAGGGTCCCCTTTAATTCTGAGGCTGCCATTGTTAATGTCGCCAGTAACAAAGGCTTTTTCAATATAGGTGCGCGCATCCCTAGACATTTCAGCAGGAAGATAGCGGTAGATGGTTCCCGCCTTTCCTCTCGGAAATTGAATGCTTAGATCCAAAGTATCAGGCGTTTTTTCTTTACCGATCAGGTAATTGCCATTGGCGATTACTGCGATATCAGGATTACTAACGGAGAGCTGATCAAATCCGATTTGCCATTGCTTATTTTTTAATGACCAAGTAAGTCCTCCGCTTGCGCTATCGAACTGTAGGCGTGGTTCAGCTAAAAAATCAATAATTACTAATCCCAAATTTTTTGAGTTGAGTTTGATGCTGCCTTGGTTTTGATTGGTGGTAATCGTGCCGCTTAAATTGGTAATGCTTGGGATGGTGTCCCGGTACGCTTTAATGCCTACCTGATTGAGTGTGCCGGTAATATTAAATTTAGGGCCTTGGCCACTTAAGAGGCCACCGATCAGTGGAATATTGGATTTTGGTTCAGCCCAAGTGATATCGACGTCGATCAGCTCTCCACGCGGTTCGGTTTGCTCTAAAACCTGACGAATGCGATTGGGAATAGGCAGATTCATCGCAAATAGGCTGAGGTTCTCGAGACTAATTTTTGCCGAGGAGAACGCAAACTTTTCAAGCTCGCCATCGCGCTTAGGAGCCTGCCAACCGAATGTCATGGGCGCTAGGGACTCCATTGCGCTTCCTCGCTTTTGATTCTTATTTAACCAGGCAAACCGCTGAACACCCAACGAAATAAACTTCCCAGATGTGAATTGCTTCGCTTCCATTTCGAGGCGACCAAATTCAAGCGCTTGATTACTCTTTGATTGTTGAAAAACAGGTTGCTCGATTGCAAGCTTGAACTGTCCGCCATCTGGGATACCTTTATTTAGAGCAATGGATCCCGAGGAGTCCAAAACACCGCTTAGTTGTTTAAATGGAATCTCAAAATCCCGGCTAAATTGCCCCAGATTAAGTTGCTCAACCTTCCACTGAAAATCACCATTCCAATCCCGCCAATAACCAGCTTGCCCACCTAGACGATGGGAAAATTTTCCAGAGAGGCTTAATTTGCCTTGATGCCATGGGCTGTAGAGTGCTGCATCGAGTTCGTGTTGTCGAATTCCATTTTGCAGCTGCATCGATTCGATCCGCAGATCAGCGGCATCAGCTTTGGACTTTGAAAAATCTTTCCACAGAATGTTGATATCGGTAAGCTTTAAATCACCTTGCTTGAATAACCAATTTTCAAGATGGAAATCATCGCCACCATCCCCAGCAAGAATGCCGGCTACGTATAAACGTTTTTGTGAGTCACGTGTGACTTGAATCACAGCATTACTGGCGTGTAATTTAGTGAAATAGGGCTTAAGGTGATAAAACGATGACCAACTAAGTTCTCCGCGGATCTCTGCAATTTTTAAATAGGGTTTATCGGAAATGGCAGACGGATTTCGATTCGCATCGACAAAAAATTCTAGGTTACGAATATCAAAGACTGGACGGATCCCTTGCCAGTAGACATTTAGTTCATTGATTTTGACCTCAACGCCAATGCGCTGTGACAGTAACTTTTCGACAGCGGGTTTTGAGGTTTCAAGTTGCGGCCAAATGATGAATCGGATGACTAAATGTCCAAGAATCACGAGTCCGACTGTAATGAGAGCCAAAATTGCCAGACGGCGCAACCAACGTGACCACGAGGTGGCGTTGGGCCGCATCGTGAGAAGGTCTTTGAGGCGTAGCGGATACTTTTTTTCGGTCATTGGGATCCATTATCCGATACCCTTCATTGATTGGGCTAGTAGCGATTAAGATAAGGCATGGTTTCGGATCAAGACGCCCTTTCTTTTCTTGAGAAAAACTCCGTCTATGCAAATCGCTGGCTAACTGCCCATGAGGATTGGCGAGATTGGTTAAGGGAGCGCATTCATACGCCGGTCGATACAAATCAGATTGATCAGCTGCTCTTACCAATAAGTCATGATCTGGACAAGGGGGTGCTCGATGAAGCAGCGCTCATGAGTCAGCTCCGGTTGAGTCGTCAGCAGTTGATGCTTTTGATTGGTTGCCGAGACCTCAATGGACTGGCGTCTTTATTAGAAGTTACCCAGGCGCTCAGCTATTTTGCAGAGCAAACCCTTGGGCTGGTAGTGCGCTATCTTCGCACGGATCTGCAAGAGCGATTTGGCCTACCTTGGGCTCGGACTGAAGACTACGAACTGCCACTCCTGATTGTCGGGATGGGGAAATTAGGCGGTCGTGAACTCAATCTTTCCTCGGATATTGATTTGATCTTCCTATATGAGGAAGAAGGCGAGACCCAACATGGGGCAAGCTCGATTTCAAATCACGAGTGGTTTACAAAGCTGGGTCGCCGCCTAATTAAAATCATCTCAGAGCATGATGCTTATGGATTTGTATTTCGAGTAGATATGCGCTTGCGTCCCAATGGGGATTCTGGCCCACTGGCTTGTAGTCTAGAAATGCTCGAAGAGTATTTGTTTGTGCAAGGGCGTGAATGGGAGCGTTACGCGTGGATTAAAGGCCGTATGATTTATCCGTCGATATCGCACCCCGATTATGTTAGGTGCGAGAAGGGGCTTGAGCAAATCATTCGGCCATTTGTGTATCGCCGCCATTTAGATTACGGTGTGATTGCAGCGATTCGAGAGTTGCATGCACAAATTCAACGAGAAGCGGATAAGCGAAGCAATCAACGCAGTGGACGATCACGCGATATTAAGTTAGGTCGCGGTGGAATCCGTGAAATTGAGTTTTTAGCCCAGATGTTTCAATTAATGCGGGGTGGAACCGATCCGCGCTTACGAATTCGTCCAACGCTAGAGGTCTTAGATCGGCTTCAAGAAGGCGGGCTGATGAACGCAGAGGAAATTCAGACCCTTAAATCTACTTATGTGTTCTTAAGGCGCTTGGAACATCGCATCCAGATTTGGGAAGACCAGCAGACACATTATTTACCTGAGCAGGATGATGCAAGAGCTCAGTTGGCGCAAGCCATGGCTGGACCGAATCAAGAGGGGCGTCTCGAAGAGTTTATGCAAACGCTCACTGAGCATCAAAATCAGGTAGCACGTTATTTTGAAAAGGCGTTTGCCTTGGACGAAAGCACCCGTTTACAAATTGATGCAAACGACGCAAGCTGGCAACCCAATGCTGATTTATTCCCCAAGGCTAATGAGCGGTGGAGCGCCTGGCAGGAAAGCTCCCGTGCCAAATCACTGCCAGAGAAAAGTCGACTCACGATACGGAGCTTGTTAAAGAAGGCAGGGAATGATATCGAGGCTGATCATCCAGACGATGCGGATCATACCCTCTTGCGATTTTTTGATCTCCTTGAGGCAATTTGTCGTCGCAGCGCCTATCTATCGATATTGGCTGAGAACTCTAATGCCTTGCAAAAAGTCTTGATGCTTCTCAATGTCTCGCAGTGGGCCGCCCAATATTTAGCCAGACATCCTCATTTATTGGACGATCTGTTATCGGCCAATGCGCAATCCGAACTAATTCACGATCCCGAGAGTTATTGGAGCAAAGTAAAGGTAAATCTTGATCTACGTTTAGATGATGCCCTTGCCGATCAGGCGAGCCCTGATCATGCGATGGATATCCTACGGGTAACGCATCACACAGAAACCTTTTTAATTCTCTTAGCTGATTTAGGCATTGGTGCTCCCGAGGGTTTAAGCACCGAGCGGGTCAGTGATCGCTTATCCGCACTTGCGGATTTGATTTTGCAGGCAACCTATGAGCGTGTATGGCCATCGGTCGCCACCAAGTTTGGTTTGGATCCTCAACATAAACCCCCGTTTGCTGTAATTGCCTATGGCAAGTTGGGCGGCAAAGAATTGGGCTATGCCTCGGATCTCGATTTAGTGTTTTTGTATGACGCGTTACCAACAGACTATGCCGCACAAGAGATTTATTCCGTGCTTGGTAAACGCATGATTAATTGGTTAACCACCTTGACTGCCGCTGGAACTTTATTTGAGATTGATACTCGGCTGCGCCCAAATGGAGCCGCAGGATTTTTGGTGACCAGCCTTGACTCCTTTCGACGCTATCAATTGCGTGAGGGGGATAACGCCGCCTGGGTTTGGGAGCATCAAGCCATTTCTCGAGCACGCTTTGCTGCAGGCGACCCAAAGGTGGGGGCCCAATTTGAAGAGATACGTAAGGAAGTTCTTGCCCACGAACGAAATCAATCCGATCTCAAGCATGAAATTATTGAAATGCGCCATAAGGTCCATGCTGGTCATCCCAATTTATCCAATGATTTTGATCTTAAGCATGATCATGGCGGCATGGTCGATATTGAATTCATCGTCCAGTATTTGGTTTTGGCCTACGCTCGCAAGTACCCTGATTTATTGGGCAACTTAGGCAATATTGCACTTTTAGGTATTGCCGCAAAGCATCAGCTGATTTCTGAGATTGATGCGATTGAAATTGGTAATGCCTACCGCATGTTTCGGGCCCAACAACATCGATTGCGTCTCGATGGAGCAGAAAAAATCCGAGTATCCATTCACGAACACCCTGATTTTGCTGAAGCAAAGGCATGTGTGACTAAACTTTGGGAGACGGTATTTGGTGCGCCCTCGCAACCGATTTAATTGACTTTAGGTTTGTCCTAGTAATTCTCTCGCGTGTCGACGCGTGGTATCAGTAATCGTTGTGCCACCAAGCATTCGAGCAATTTCTTCAATTCGCTCTTGGCGACCCAAACTTTTCACATCCGAATGCGTTTTACCATCCAACGGTTGTTTGCTAACCTTGAAATGATGATCGCCTTGAGCCGCAACTTGGGCTAGATGGGTGACACAAAGGATTTGATGGGACCCTCCCAGTTGCCTTAAAAGTTCGCCAACCGTCTGAGCCACTGCTCCACCAATGCCAGAATCGACTTCATCAAATATGAGGGTTGGGGTGAAACTCGCTTTACTGGTAATCACGCTAATGGCTAAGCTGATACGGGCTAATTCCCCACCAGAGGCAACTTTAGCCAAAGGCTTTGGAGTACTGCCGCTGTGGGCAGCAATCAGAAACTCAATTTGATCGATTCCATAGCGGCTCGCTTCAGTTGGGCTAACTAGCACTTGCAGCTGACCGCCCGACATTGCTAGGCGCTGCATTGCGTCGCTGACAGCTTGACCGAGCTCGATCGCTGCCTGCTGACGACGCGTTGATAAATCCTTGGCAAGTTTTAGAAAATCGGACTCTTGAATCTTGAGTTTCTGACGAAGGGATTCGATATCTTGTGCTGCCGTGAATGCTGCTAATTTTTCTTGAGAGCTGATCCAGAGATCTGGTAACTGATCGGGGTTGACTTTGTATTTTCTGGCCGCGGTATGAAGAACCTGCATTCGGGCTTCGAGCTCTGCAAGGCGATCTGGATCCAAATCCATTTTTTGTCGATATCGATTTAATCCATGAATTGCCTCATCAATCTGAATCTGAGCATTACTAAGGCTTTCATTGATCTCATTCAAATTTGCGTCATGTTTGACTAAATCATCAATCGTATGCTGTACCCGATTGAGTTGTGACTCAATCGAATTCTCGGCATCACTCAAGTGATCAATAGCAAGCTCAATCCCTTGAATAATTTTGGCGGCATTTGCTAGACGAGCATGTGACGTTTGGATTTCCCCCCACTCGTGTGCTTGCGGCGCAATTTCATTGAGTTCATCGAGCTGCCACTGAAGACGTTCTTGTTCGCGTTGTAAATCAGCCCCTGCAGCTTCTGCTTGCTGTAATTGCTTTGAAGTAGCATTCATCAGCTGATACGCTTGCGCCACTTTTGCAGCTTGGTCATACAGATTGGCATGTCGATCGAGCAATTCTCGTTGCGCACCAGTTTTGAGAAGCAGTTGATGTGCGTGTTGCCCGTGAATGTCGACGAGACGATCACCCAGCTCGCGCAATTGATTTAAAGACGCAGCACCACCATTAATGTAGGCCTTACTACGTCCAGAATGATCCATACTGCGTTTGATCACAATGCGATGGTCATCCTCGAGTGGAAAATCTGCTTCATGTAACCATGCAGCAATTTCCTCTTGTAAATACTCCTCAACCTGAAAAATTGCTGAAATCTCTGCGCGTTGGCAGCCCTCGCGAATTTGACTGGTATCGGCACGCTCCCCCAAGGCTAAGGCTAGAGCATCAAGCAAAATTGATTTACCCGCACCGGTCTCACCAGTTAAAACACTAAAGCCCGAACCAAAATCAAGCTCGAGGTGATCCACAATCACAAAATCGCGCAATGCTAATGATTGAAGCATGTTGATTGACTCAGATTAAAACGTGGAAGGATACTCGTTCCAGTGCAACTTTTCTCTGAGGGTCTGGTAGTCACTGTGCCCCAGTGGGTGTAAGAGGCAGATGGATTTATCGGAACGCTTCACCTCAACCCGATCGCCGATTTGTAACTTCGTTAATGATTGCATATCAAAGTTCACAATGACCTCTCGCCCGCCGGCAACTTCGATCGTAATCTGGGACTCTTGTGCCAAGACGATGGGTCGATTGGAGAGGGCGTGGGGGGCGATTGGTACAAGCACAATCCCTGGAACTCGGGGATGCAAAATGGGACCGCCTGCCGAAAGAGCGTATGCGGTTGAGCCGGTTGGGGTGGAAACGATTAGGCCATCAGAGCGCTGGTTGTACATGAATGAGCCGTTGACATGCACCTTCAATTCCACCATTCCCGATAGTCCTGAGCGATTGACGACCACATCGTTTAAGGCTAAGCCCCGATGAATCTCTTGATCGTTTCGCCATACGCTAGCTTCTAGTAGAGAACGTTCATCGATTTCATATTGACCATCAATCATGGGCGGTAGAACCGTTTGGGCATCTTCAAAGGGGATGTCGGTCATATAGCCCAAGCGCCCCATATTGATCCCTAAGAGCGGTACCCCCGTTCCGGCAATTTGGCGACCAATGCCCAACATGGTGCCATCACCCCCTAAAATAACCGCTAAATCTGTGGATTTTTGGAAATTCTGTAGTTCAAGTACCTGCAAGTTGCGACTGGATAAATGGCTGGCGGTCGAAGCTTCAATACTGAGCTCACAACCCTGATTTGTGAGGATTTGGGCTAATTCTTGAAGATGATGCCCAATGCCCTCCGCTTGGTGCTTACCCACAAGGGTTACGCGCCTAAATTTCTTCCGCAGGGGTTTGCTTGATGGGCTTAACATATGACGATTAAACCATAGGCATAAAATTACTCCAATCATGGATGATCGCTCAAAAGTTCTGCTAAAAACCCTAATCGAGAGATATATCGAAGAAGGCCAGCCAGTAGGCTCGCGGACCCTGTCACGCTTTTCAGGATTGGATCTTTCAGCAGCGACGATTCGGAATGTCATGGCCGATCTTGAGGACCTCGGACTAGTGACTAGCCCCCATACCTCAGCTGGACGAATTCCAACCCCACGGGGTTATCGCCTCTTTGTCGATACGATGTTGACGATTCGGCCTCTCGAAGAGCTAGCTTCCAAGCAAGTTGAGCAATCGCTCTATCCAGACTCCCCTCAAAAGGTGATTAGTTCTGCGGCACAGCTCTTATCCAATTTGACGCATTTTGCGGGTGTGGTCATGACCCCAAAGCGCTCACAGATCTTCAAGCATATTGAGTTTTTGCGCCTTGGAGAGGGCAAAATTTTGTTAATTTTGGTAACCCCCGAGGGGGATGTGCAAAACCGTATCTTGCCGACCAATCAAGATTACAGCCCTGCACAACTTACTGAGGCGAGTAATTTCATTAATACTCATTTTTCAGGAAAGAGTTTTTCCGAGGTTCGTAATCGCTTGCGGGCAGAACTGGATCATTTGCGTGGCGACATTGCTGGATTAATGGCGCTCGCCCTCGACAATGGTGTGAGTGACACGGGATTAAATCACCCGGATATGGTGATTTCTGGAGAGCGCCACTTACTCGATGTGGGTGAGTTGAGCTCCAATCTGAGCAAATTGCGCAAAATGTTCGATATGCTGGAGCAAAAATCCCTACTCATGCAATTACTCGATGTATCAAGCCATGCAGATGGCATACAGATCTTTATTGGCGGCGAGAGCGAGTTGTTGCCCTATGAGGATTTGGCGGTTATCAGTGCTCCGTATAGTGTGGATGGGCAAGTCGTCGGAACGCTGGGTGTGATTGGGCCCACTCGAATGGCGTATGATCGCGTGATTCCGATTGTGGATATCACCTCGAAGCTATTAAGCGGCGCCTTGAGCTCCCCTTGATGACTGGATCACTATTGAAAACGAACCCTCATTTAAGACCCTCTCGCACTGGAGTTTTACTGATTAATTTGGGTACGCCTGAGGCGCCCACGCGCGCAGCGGTGAAAACTTACCTCAAGCAATTTTTGTCGGATCCTCGGGTCGTTGAAATTCCACGCGTGGTGTGGTGGTTCATTTTGCACGGCATCATCTTGCCAATTCGTAGTGGCGCATCCGCCAAAAAATACGCCTCGATTTGGTTAAAAGACGGTTCTCCTCTTTTGGTTCATTCACAAGCTCAGGCTCAGGGTTTGCGGGATCGCTTTGCGGGCAAGGATTTGAATGTGATCGTGGATCTGGCGATGCGTTACGGCAAACCATCCATTCCTGAAGTACTCAAACGTTTTCAGGAAGCAAATGTTGAGCGTCTATTAGTATTACCTTTGTATCCTCAATATTCAGCGACCACGAGCGCCTCTAGTTTTGATGAGGTGTTCTCAGTGCTTAAAACGTGGCGCAATCAACCGGAACTGCGAATCGTGAAGCACTACCATGATCACGGCTCTTACATTGAGTCCCTACGTCAGCAGATTGAAGCCTACTGGGCTCAACATGGTCGACCCGATTTTTCAAAGGGCGCTAAGCTCATCATGTCGTTTCATGGCCTGCCCAAACGAAATTTGATGCAAGGCGATCCTTACCATTGCGAATGCTTGAAGTCAGGTCGATTATTGGGCGAGGCACTTGGGTTGGAGCCAGACCATTACCGGGTGACGTTTCAGTCCCGTTTTGGTCGCGCAGAGTGGTTAAAGCCCTATACCGCATTGACGATTGAGGAGCTTGGAAAAGCGGGTTGCCCTCAAATTGATATTGTTTGCCCAGGCTTTCCTGCAGACTGTCTAGAGACTTTGGAGGAAATTGCCATGGAGGGTCAGGAAATTTTTCATGAGCATGGTGGTGCAGAGTATCGGTATATCCCATGCTTAAATGACGATACTAATTTCATATCCGCATTGCATGCAATTGCCTTAGAGCATATGCATGGTTGGTCTAAAGAGCTTGAGTCCCCTGCAGTTCTAGACTTGCGTGATCAGCGTGCTCAGGCTGCGGAGGCCGCGATTACCACTGGGTAAATCCAGCCCCTTGAAATGGGCGGTCATGAACCCCACATAAAATGCAGTAAATAAGATGGAACGACTATGAGTGATCACAAATCTGAGCAACACGCTCCTGATACTGCATCAACCGAAGTGAATGAACAGCCTCTCCAGAGCATGGAGGAGGAATTAGCGGATCTCAAGACCAAGCTTGCTGAGATGCAAGATAACTTCTTGCGCGCTAAGGCGGAAGCCGAGAACATTCGCCGCCGCGCTGCTGAAGATATTGCAAAAGCTCACAAATTTGCTATTGAAAATTTTGCCGAGCACTTAATCCCCGTAAGCGATAGCTTATATGCTGCTCTAGCCACTGAGGCTGGTGATGCAAAAGCGTTCAAGGAAGGTCTTGAAATTACGCTTAAACAATTAGTCGCTGCTTTTGAAAAAGGCCGTTTGGTCGAGATTAATCCCGCGCCTGGCGCTAAGTTTGATCCGCACCAGCATCAGGCAATCTCCATGGTGCCCTCTGATCAAGAGGCCAATACGGTCGTTTCGGTCTTGCAAAGAGGCTTTTTGATTGCTGATCGAGTACTAAGACCCGCTTTGGTGACTGTTAGCCAAGCAAAATAAGCTAGGGCTAATCATTTCAAGGACTTAGAGCCCTTGAAATTGCCCAAGTTGTCCCCACCTAATCATTATTTGAAACAACCCTCACCATTATTTGGAGCCATTATGGGAAAGATTATTGGAATTGACTTAGGAACCACAAACTCCTGCGTCGCTGTGATTGAGAACAACGCCCCGAAGGTCATTGAAAACGCAGAGGGTGCTAGAACGACCCCTTCCATCATTGCGTATATGGAAGACGGGGAAGTATTGGTTGGCGCACCCGCAAAGCGGCAATCCGTTACTAATCCTAAAAATACGATCTATGCCGTTAAGCGCTTAATTGGTCGTAAGTTTACTGATGCGGAAGTTCAAAAAGATATTGGTTTGATGCCCTATAGCATTATTGCTGCAGATAACGGCGATGCCTGGGTATCAGTACGCGATAAAAAAATCGCCCCTCAGCAGGTATCGGCTGAAGTCTTGCGCAAAATGAAAAAGACTGCCGAAGATTATTTGGGCGAAGAGGTCACCGAGGCTGTAATCACAGTGCCCGCTTACTTTAATGATAGTCAGCGTCAAGCCACGAAAGACGCCGGCCGAATTGCTGGTCTGGAGGTCAAGCGCATTATTAATGAGCCTACTGCTGCTGCTTTGGCATTTGGATTAGACAAGCAAGATAAGACCGATCGCAAGATTGCTGTTTATGACCTAGGTGGCGGTACTTTCGACGTTTCGATTATTGAAATCGCAAACGTGGATGGAGAAAAACAATTTGAAGTGTTATCTACGAATGGCGATACCTTTTTAGGCGGCGAAGACTTTGACCAACGCATCATTGATTGGATCATTGCCGAGTTCAAGAAAGAGCAAGGCGTTGATTTGAGTAAAGATGTCTTAGCTTTACAACGGTTAAAAGATGCTGCTGAGAAAGCTAAGATCGAGTTATCTTCTTCCCAACAAACAGAAATCAACTTGCCTTATGTAACAGCGGATGCAAGTGGTCCCAAGCATTTGAACTTGAAATTAACCCGCTCCAAATTAGAGTCATTGGTTGAAGAGTTGATTACCCGTACCATGGGCCCATGCCAGGTTGCGATGAAAGATGCTGGTGTATCAGCATCCGATATTGATGATGTCATCTTGGTGGGTGGTCAAACTCGCATGCCAAAAGTACAAGAGCAGGTCAAGGCCATTTTTGGTAAGGAACCACGTAAAGATGTTAATCCCGACGAGGCAGTTGCTGTTGGCGCTGCGATTCAGGGATCTGTATTAGCCGGTGATCGCAAGGATGTCTTGTTGCTTGATGTGACCCCCTTATCTCTGGGTATTGAGACCTTGGGCGGCGTGATGACCAAGATGATTCTTAAAAATACAACGATTCCGACCAAGCACGCTCAAGTGTTTTCAACGGCTGAAGACAATCAGCCAGCGGTCACTATTAAGTGCTTCCAAGGTGAGCGTGAGATGGCCAGTGCTAATAAATTGCTAGGTGAGTTTAATTTGGAAGGTATCCCGCCATCACCCCGTGGTTTGCCACAAATTGAGGTGACCTTTGATATCGATGCCAACGGAATCTTGCATGTAACCGCTAAAGATAAAGCGTCTGGCAAAGAGAACAAGATTACGATCAAGGCAAACTCAGGTCTTTCTGAAGATGAAATTCAGCGGATGGTGAAGGATGCCGAAGCCAATGCTGAGGAAGATCGTAAATTACTTGAACTGGTCACCGTCCGAAATGCAGCGGATGCCTTAGCGCACTCTACCAAGAAGGCGCTCGATGAGCATGGCGCGAGTCTTGATGCGTCCGAGAAGAGTGCAATTGAATCGGCATTGAAAGAGCTCGAGGAGGCCATTAAAGGAAGTGATAAGGCCGCGATTGAGGCAAAGACTGAGGCGTTAGCAAAGGCTAGTCAGAAGCTTGGTGAGAAAGCGTATGCTGCGGAGCAAGCAAAGGCTAATCCTGGTAATGCAAATCCAGCAGCTGAAAAAAAGGCCAATAACGATGCGGAAGTGGTTGATGCTGACTTTAAGGAAGTAAATGATAAGAAGTAATACGTAAAAAAGAATGATGCAAATTGGTGAGTCGGCCTTGTGCCGACTTCGCCTTTTGGGCAAAGAAAAAGGAATGGGTTGTGGCTACTGGTAAACGCGATTTTTATGAAGTACTTGGTGTTGGTAAAAATGCCAGCGATGAAGACCTTAAAAAGGCTTATCGCAAATTGGCCATGAAATACCATCCGGACCGCAACCTGGATAATCCATCAGCAGAAGCAAAGTTCAAGGAGGCTAAAGAAGCCTACGAGACTCTGGCGGACCCACAAAAGCGCAACGCCTACGATCAGTTCGGCCATGCCGGAGTGGATCCTAGTATGGGTGGTTTTGGAGGCGCTGCTGGTGGCTTTGCAGACGCCTTTGGTGACATTTTTGGTGACATCTTTGGTCAGGGTAGAAGCGCTGGACCCCAGGTTTATAAAGGTGCCGACTTGCGCTACAACATGGAAATTACCCTCGAGCAGGCTGCTGAGGGTTACACCACCCAAATTCGAGTGCCTAGCTGGAGTAATTGCAAAACCTGTAGTGGTTCTGGTGCGGAGCCCGGGTCAAAGATTGAGGAATGCCTAACTTGCGATGGCCGTGGCCAAGTTCGGATTGCTCAGGGGTTTTTCTCAATGCAACAAACGTGTCCGAAGTGTCGTGGCACTGGTCAATACATACCGAAGCCTTGCAAGACCTGCCAAGGAAGTGGCAAGCTGAAAGAGCAAAAGACCCTTGAAATTAAGATCCCAGCCGGTATTGATGATGGTACGCGCGTGCGCTCAGTCGGCAACGGCGAGCCCGGTATTAACGGCGGCCCTTCGGGCGACCTTTATGTCGAAGTACATGTCAAAGAGCATCCAGTATTTGAGCGCGATGGAAGCGATTTGCATGTTCAAATGCCGATTTCATTTGCGACCGCCACTTTGGGCGGTGATATTGAAGTTCCAACACTCGGGGGTCGGGTTGAGTTAACGATTCCTGAAGGAACTCAAACCGGCAAAACCTTTCGGTTGCGTAGTAAAGGAATCAAGCAATTACGCTCTGCACTAATGGGCGATTTGTACGTGCATGTCTTACTCGAGACCCCGGTAAAGTTATCGGAAGAGCAAAAATCATTACTTTCTCAATTTGATGAGTCGCTTCGAAGTGGTGGTAAAAAACACAGCCCCCAACAAGAGAGTTGGTTTGATCGTGTAAAAAGTTTTTTTAATTAAGAGGCAAAGCAGTGTTCGGGTCCGGGAAATTTTCCGGACTTGACTTCACGAACATAGGCTTTAATCGCCGCCTCAATCGAGCTGCTACCGGCCATAAAGTCTTTCACAAACTTTGGTGCTTTGCCTGAACTGATTCCCAGTAAATCTTGAAGGACTAACACTTGCCCTGAGCAATCAGGTCCAGCACCAATCCCAATCGTGGGGATGTGGAGTGATTGAGTAATTTTTTCTCCGAGCGCTGATGGGATCGCCTCTAAAACGAGCATTTGAGCGCCTGCAGCCTGGCAAGCATGGGCTTGATCAAACATCAGAGCGCCCGCATCTTTTGACTTGCCTTGGACCTTATAACCGCCCAGCAAGTGCACAGACTGAGGCAAAAGTCCCAAGTGAGCACAAACTGGAACACTGCGCTCAACTAGAAATTGAATGATATCGACCTGCCAATCACCGCCTTCAAGCTTCACCATGTCAGCACCTGCGCGCATCAGTTCGGCAGCTGATTCCAATGCTTGTACTGGATCTCCATAACTCGCAAATGGTAGGTCGGCAACCAAGAAAGCATGGTGATTAGCACGGGCAACGCACTTCGTGTGATAAGCCATTTCTTCTACGGTAACCGGTGTAGTACTACTATGACCTTGGATCACATTACCCAGTGAGTCGCCAATCAAAATTACTTCAACTCCGCAGCGATTGAGAAGCGTACTCATAGTTGAGTCATATGCAGTTAGCACAGTAATCTTTTCGCCATCCGCATGCATGGCTAATAACTTCGTAATCGTAATTAGCTTATCGCCTTGTAAATAACTCATAAGCTAATTTTAAGCCTAATGCAGTTGTTGCTCGCAATCGCAGTGTTTACAAGTGATTCGGGTAATGCGCTGATGCGCGATATTCAGCAAAAGATTTTTTAAGGGGCCGTGGTTCGGCAAGAAGAAATCGGGACAGATTTCAAGTAAAGGAAGGATCACAAATGATCGTTCAGCAATGCGCGGATGGGGAATGGTGAGCTCAGAATGGTTTTGTTCGATGCCTTCATAAAACAAAATATCGAGATCAAGGGTTCGGGGTGCATTCGCATAAGGACGTTCGCGACCAAACTGATGCTCAATGGATTGGCAGACATACAAAAGTCCATAGGGATTGAGTTCGGTATCAATCTCCACAACCGCATTGATATAGTCACCGCCTACCGCGTTTACGGGCGCGCTTTGATAAAAGCAACTCTTATTAACGATCTGAATTTCAATGTGTTGTGCAAGGCAGACGATCGCATCAGTGATGCTCTGTCGAGCATCGCCAATGTTGCCACCAAATCCAATAAAGGCCTGCGCCATGTGTTTCCCGCAATCGATATGCACTTACTTTACTGAAAATCAATTAATTTTGCTTGGCGCCATTTAGTCCGGAATCGGGTTGAATTTCAGGGCCTGGTTTGGTCTTTTTTGGCCTGCGGCGCCTTTTTCTATTTGGGTTGCCTGGGGTTTGGCCAGAGTCTATATCCTCTAGCTTGGCAGTTGCCAGCAGTGCTTCACGTTGGGGTAAATCCGCATGATAAAAGTCAGTCCACCATTGCCCAAGACTAGGTTTGCAGTATCCGGTTTGGCTGCGTAAAAGCATAAAGTCATAGCCTGCTCGAAAGCGAGGGACTTCCACAAGTCGATCGGGATAGCGTCCCACGCGTTTTTCAAAACGGGGCTGCATCGTCCAAATATCTCGCATATCACCTTCATGGCGACGTTGAATGGAAATTCCAGTATGCGAAGGAGCAACTACCGCATCGATTGCAGCGTGGAGCGCTGCTGCAGTTGGCATCCCCGTATTTCGGAGGCTTTGCCATTGCTTTTCCAGATCAGGCCAAAGTAGGGCGGCAAATAGAAAACCTGGGGAAACCGACTTACCCATCTGAATCCGTTCATCGGTATTGCGCAACGCCTCCTCTATAAATTGAGCCGCATGCGGATCTTCGAGGGCGCGAGCCATAAAAGGCAAAAGGCCATGATGCAGGTTTGCATCACGCAAGGCTTGAATTCCGGCCCAGGCATGACCAGACATCAGTAACTTCAAGATCTCATCAAATAAGCGCGCGCTTGGAACATCATGGATTAATTGGCCAAGTTCATGAATGGGCGCAAGGGTCTTGGGCTCAATCTGGAAGCCCGTCTTTGCGGCAAACCGAATGGCTCGTAACATCCGAACCGGGTCTTCGCGGTATCGCTTGGTTGGGTTGCCAATCATACGAATCGTTTTAGAGCGGATGTCGCCTATACCACCGTGATAATCGAGTACCGTTTCGGAGCTAGGATCGTAATACATTGCATTGATCGTAAAGTCACGACGGGCAGCGTCTTCTGCGTGCGTGCCCCAAACGTTGTCACGCAGAATGCGACCGCTCTCGGCAATATGCTCGCCAACGCTTTCTAAAACAGCTCGAAAGGTGGAGACCTCGATAATTTCAGGGCGGTCCTTACCAAAATAAGTGACGTGCACAATTTGAAAGCGGCGACCAATCAGACGTGAGCGCCTGAATAATTTTTGTACTTGCTCGGGAGTAGCATTAGTCGCCACATCAAAATCTTTAGGGGCGATCCCTAAAACAAGATCACGAACCGCCCCGCCCACAATATAGGCCTTATAGCCAGCTTGCTGGAGGGTGTGGGTAACCTTGACTGCATTTTTTGAAAGCAGGGCAGGATTAATTTGGTGGGATTTTTTAGAAACCTTATGAGCTACTAGGGTAGCGCCAGATTGATCCGACTTTGGGCGAGGGCCTCGACGCAATAATCGATCGAGGAATTTAGTGATCATGAGAAAGCGTCAGATTCAATTTAATGAAATAGTTCCAAAATTAGCCAGTTGCGTCGTTCTGCTTCAGCGCGTAGTAGCACATCTGGATTGGTAGCAACTGGGTTTGTAACCTTTTCCAATAGAGGTAAATCATTCATCGAATCCGAGTAAAAATAACTGCTCTCCATCGACTCTAGGCTAAAGCCTAGTTGATGCAGCCAATCATTAACCCGAGTAATTTTTCCTTCTTTAAAGCTCGGAATTCCTGCAATGCTACCCGTGAAGTTCGTACCCGGCTGATTATTTTCAGTTGCAGGCTCAGTAGCAACAAGATGTTCAATCCCAAAAGCATTCACAATGGGGCGCGTTACAAAACTATTGGTTGCGGTTACGACACAACACAAATCACCGGCATTAAGATGACGTTGCACAAGATTCACAGCTTGTGGATGGAGGCGCCCATCAATTTTCTCTTGCATAAATGCCTGATGCCAGCGATCCAATTGCGTACGCGGATGGTCTGCTAAAGGCTTTAAAGCGAAACGTAAAAATGCATCAATATCAAGCTTACCAATTTTGTAATCAGCGTAAAACTGATCATTGGCTTTGGCATATTGCTCCCCATCGACTACTCCTAGGCGCACTAAAAATTGGCCCCATTCATAATCGCTGTCAAACGGTAGTAGGGTGTGATCTAAATCAAATAGGGCTAAGCGAGTCATGGCGTGTGTCCGGAAATTTGCAATAGCTCACGAACCAAGGGTAAGGTAATCGCACGTTTGGTCTCCAAGGAATAGGCGTCGAGCGCATCAAGGAGTGCCATCAAACTTGGCATATCGCGATAGAAATGATGGATTAACCAAGGCAAAACCTCGTTCGATAAGACCAGCCCACGCTCTTTCGCAGCGCGCGATAAAGCCTCTATCTTCTCAGAATCAGACAGTGGGTGAACTTCAAAAATCAACCCCCAGCCGATACGTGTTCGTAGATCCTCTCGCAAAGCTAATTGCTTAGGTGGCGCATGCCCGGACAAGTAAACAAACAAGTGTGGACTAGCGTGCACTATATTTAATAAGCGAAAAAGACTGGCTTGTTGGTGTTCATCAAGGCGATCCACATCATCAACGGTCAAAACCAACGATTGAGAGCCCTCGGTAGCGGCGAGTTTGGATTCAGCATCAACCCAGCCACTTGGTTGACTTGGAAATAGCCTAATCGTACCAATTTGGTGTCGCTCGGCTTGATTTGCAATGGCACTTAAGAGATGCGAGCATCCAGAGCCATGGCTTCCCCACCAGTAAAACCAGCGACCTTCAATGGAGTGGGAGGGGGTGTTTGGAGGAGAACTACAGACCGTAATGGAATGGTTAAGGGCATCAATTAGCGCTTCATTACCATTGGGTAAAAAATTATGGAATGAGGGCTTGGGGACTTGATTAATATCAAGGGCAAATTGGCGGGGTAGCGCTGATGAGGCCATTACTTTTGATACCAATCACTGTGAGCGTACTGTGTCCAAGCAAACCGAATCAATACCAATACAACTGCACTTGCTGGTAAGGCAAGCAATACGCCAAAAAATCCAAATAATTTAGCGAAGATTAATAAAGCAAATAAGACAGCTACGGGGTGGAGTCCAATTCGCTCACCCACTAACCGGGGTGTTAGAAAAAATCCCTCGAGCACTTGGCCGATTCCAAAAACAATCAACACAATCACGAGTTCTGACCCAAATCCAAATTGCAAAATGACCGATAGGACCGCCAAGACCAAGCCAAGTGCAATCCCAATATAGGGAATCACGATGACTAGAGCGGTAAATACCCCAAGGCCAAGCGCTCCATGCATGCCAGTCAAACTCAATCCAGCGCTATAGAAAACCGCCATAATCAAAATTACCAGCATTTGCCCTCGTAGGTATTGCGATAGCAACACGTCAGTTTCATGTGCGAGTCTTTCTGCGGTGGCTTGATACCGAACTGGAATTAACCGCTTGAGCAATTCAAAGAAGTGCTTCCAATCAATCAGTAGATAAAAAAGGACAAAAAGAATAAAGACTATATTGACTAGGCCGCCGAGTACGGAGCTGCCGGAAGCCAAGATGGTCTCAAAACTTGAGGCCAATATTTGGTTTGCATTTGCGGAGAAATGAGCGGTCAATTTTTGAGTAATCGCCTCCCGTAAAGCAAGCCAATCGATTTCAATATTGAGGCTCAGTAATTTGGGCCCTAGCCAGGTTTGGAGACTTTGAAACCAAATCGGGAGCTGGGCCTTAATGAGGGGGATTTCATAGCGCAGCAGATTAATCAGCAAAAGCAGAATGATGAGAAAAACGCCAAGCCCGAAAAGTATGCCAATGCCGCTGGCAAAGGTTTGGCCCATTCCTAGAATTTGGAGGCGCAGCACTACCGGCCTCAGAATGTAAGCCAAAATAAATGCGAATAGGAAAGGGGTAAAAATTTCAGCCATAGGCCTTCATACTCTAGAATTCAGAGATTCTAACGATGTAAATGACTGATCTGCAGGATTTACCCTTTTTTGAAGACCCATCTATGAATAATCCATCAAAAACCCCAGGCTTGTCTTACCGCGACGCGGGTGTTGATATTGATGCTGGCGATGCCCTGGTTGACCGCATTAAACCATTGGCAAAAAAGACCATGCGCGATGGTGTTTTGGCTGGAATTGGAGGGTTCGGGGCTTTATTTGAAGTCCCCAAGCGTTATCAAGAACCTATTTTAGTATCGGGTACCGACGGCGTTGGCACCAAGCTAAAGCTCGCCTTTGAGTGGGATGCCCATGAGACGATTGGCCAAGATTTAGTGGCGATGAGCGTTAATGACATTTTGGTCCAAGGCGCTGAATCCCTTTTTTTTCTGGATTACTTTGCATGCGGCAAGTTATCGGTTGATACAGCAGCGACCGTAATCGCGGGAATTGCCAAAGGTTGTGAGTTGGCGGGCTGTGCCTTAATTGGGGGTGAAACTGCTGAGATGCCAGGAATGTACCCACCGGGTGAATACGATTTGGCAGGTTTTGCGGTTGGCGTGGTTGAGAAATCCAAAATTATTGATGGCTCCAGTATCCGTCTAGGTGATGCGATCATTGGAATTGCGTCAAGTGGTGCGCATTCAAATGGCTATTCCTTAATTCGCAAGATCATTGAGCGAGCTGGCGCAAAACCCAGTGAGGACATCGAGGGCAAAACCTTGCAAGAGTGGGTTATGGCACCCACCCAAATCTACGTGAAGCAACTTTTAAATGTTATGGCGCGACATCCCTTAAAAGGGCTTGCACATATTACCGGCGGCGGCCTGGTTGATAACATCCCACGCGTATTACCGGAGAACACCCAAGCGGTACTACGACGCGATTCATGGACCATGCCACCGCTCTTTCGCTGGTTGCAAATGAAAGGCGGGGTTGCTGATGCAGAAATGGTACGCGTTTTCAATTGCGGCATTGGGATGGTGGTTGTGGTAGATCAGCAAGAGGCAAAAGCCGTTATAGCAAGCATCGAACAACAGGGTTTAAATGCTTGGTTGTTAGGTGATATTACCCAGCGTCCACACGGAGCGCCGCAAACCATTCTTATTTAAAGGATGCTTTAAGAATATCCATCGCCATTGTTTTTGCGGCTTGAAGTTCTGCTGGGCTAAACGGGTCAAATGCATGCCGTTGCATCGCTCGAAGCCAAGTCACCTGACGTTTACTAAGCTGTCGTGTGGCAGCGTACGCTTTTTGTTTCATCGTCGGGTAGTCCACCTTACCCTCCAAATATTCCCACACCTGCCGATAGCCCACTGAGCGAATGGCCGGTAGATTGGTATGCAAATCGCCGCGCTCAAATAAAGTTCGCACCTCGTCCATGAAATTATTTTCAAGCATTTGATCAAAACGGTTTTCAAGACGAGCATGAAGAGATACGCGGTTACTCGGTTCCAACGAAATTACTTCAACGACGTGCTCCGAGAGTTCAGAACCACGACCAGTGGCGCTTGGGGATTCTTCAAACAACTGGGATAGAGGTTGACCAGTTAGAGCATAGACTTCAAGTGCCCTTTGGATTCGTTGACTGTCGTTAGGCTGAAGTCGAAATGCAGTGATTGGATCAATCTTAGCTAACTTTGTATGCATCCCGGGCCAACCCAACAAGAGAGCTTCAGCATCGATGCGCTTGCGTGTTTCTGAATCTGCGGGTGGGAGTTTTGAAAATCCATAGACCCACGCGCGCCAATACAGCATGGTTCCACCTACAATCAGCGGAATATTTCCCCGCGCCTGGATCTTTTCAATTAATTGTTTTGCATCGTTAGCAAAATGTGCTGCAGAATAGCTTTCGCTTGGATCGCGTATATCAATGAGGTGATGAATCACCTCAGCTTGTTCTGCAGCAGTGGGCTTTGCAGTGCCAATATCCATTCCGCGATACACCAGGGCGGAGTCCATACTGATGATTTCAACATTTTGGCGTTGCTGGCGGCATTGTCTGGCTAAATCAAGTGCTAAATGACTTTTACCAACCCCGGTAGGGCCGACAATAGATAAAACCTTAGCCTGCATCCGCTGTACTGAAATTAATGTTGACGTACTTGATGTTCAAGCGTAGCAATATGCTCCCGAATCTCATCAGCATCCGCGGCATCGGGAACTTCTGTGAGGTATTGCTGCATATCGTCAATGGCAGGGCGTAAATATTCCAATTGCGCATAGATTAAGCCGCGATCCCGAATTTCCTCCATGGCATCAGGCAAGAGGATTACGAGCCGCTGTTGAACGCCCAACAAGCGCTCCCAACGCTCATGTTCGGTATAGATGAGTTTGAGGTTACGCAAAAAACGGGAGATGATCTCGCGGCAGCTAGAGACCCGTAAAAATACATTAAGTGGGAGTTGCAGTTCGCCAACATATCCCCGCGCCTCTAAATACGGATCGAGCATCTCTTGAAGTTCGTGCTTCGACAGGGATGCACCAGTGAGGGGATCCATAATGATCTCGCCTTGCGGCAACGAAACCCGCAGCATGAAGTGATTGGGAAACGATACCCCACTGATTTTTAATCCAATTTGATTGCCAAGTTCCATCATTAAGATTGCAAGTGAAATCGGAATGCCTCGACGACTTTGCAAAACATGATGCAGATAGGAGTTCTCGGGCGCATAAAAGTCATTAGGATTGGGACCAAATCCGAGCTCGGTGTAAAAGAAATGCTTGAGCTGTTGGAGTCGCTGCACCGCAGAAGCATCTGCAGAAATTCGTTTTTTAAGACGATCGCCTAGTTGATCAATCTCATCGAGGATATGTTGAACATCGAGATCTGGAAATGCATGCTGCGCAACTGCAATGCATGCCTCCGTAAGCGGAAAATGCTCATCCTCAGCAACCAAGGTGGCAAAGTAGTCAAGTTGTTGAGTTGGCATATTTCTTATTTTGCATGACGCAGAAAATTTTGCCAGCGCAAACCAATCAGCCATAGGCTAGCAAAGTAAATCACGGCTGCAGCAGTTAACCACAGACCCAGAAGACCAATGCGGATCAAGGGGCTCGCTTGCAAAGCGAGCCAATCGTGTGCCTGTGCACCATAAAAAAGCACAATACTGAGTGGCAATAAACCAACAAGCAGTTGGCCAAAATATTTAAACCAGCCGACCGCGCTTGGAAGAGCGCCACGTCGACGAAGACCAAGCCACAATAAGGCTGCGTTTAAACACGCGCCAAGGCCAACCGATAGGGCGAGGCCAGCATGGGCAAATAGGGGTACAAGCCCAATATTGGCGAGCTGCGTGAACAGTAGAACCAATAAAGCGATTTTGACGGGGGTACGAATATCCTGACGCGAGTAAAAGCCTGGGGCCAAGATCTTAACCATAATGAGGCCGATGAGGCCCACTCCATACGCAGCCAGTGCTTGCCGGGTCATTTCTACATCCATGGCGTTAAATTGCCCATAGTGATACAAAACAGCGGAGATCGGGGTACCAAACGCGAACAGTGCAATTGCACAGGGAGCTGCTAACAAGAAGGTTAAGCGTAATCCCCAAATTAATAATTCTCCAGCTTGCGCGGTATCTTGGGCAGCATTTGCTTTGCTAAGGCTTGGGAGCAGCACGGTTCCGAGTGCAACCCCGAGTAGAGCAGTCGGAAACTCCATAAGGCGATCGGCATACGAGAGCCAAGAGACGCTACCGGTTTGCAAATGCGAGGCAATATTGGTGTTGATGATGAGGGAAATCTGCGCAACGGAGACTGCAAATACAGCCGGCACCATGAGTTTTAGGACGCGGCGGGCATCTTGGTTTTGCCAAGCGGATTTAATCTTTCCAGGTAGCAAGCCAATTCGAGGCAATAATCCGAGTCGCATCAAGGCTGGAATTTGAATCGCCAGTTGCAAGATGCCTCCAATCATGACCCCAATACTTAAGGCATAAATCGGTTGCTCAAGAACTGGCGCAATAAATAGGGCGCCGCCAATTAAGGAAAGATTAAGGAGTACGGGGGTGAAGGCGGGAACCGCAAAACGTCCAAAGGTATTGAGGATGCCAGCGGATAAGGAAACCATCGAAATCAGACCAATGTATGGAAACATCACACGCGTCATAAACACGGTGGTCTCAAACGCGGCGCCGTCCTTAAGGCCTGCGGCAATAATAAAAACTAGGATCGGTGCAGCGAGGACCCCAATAATGACCGTGAGACTGAGCGCCCAAAACAGGATAGTCGCAACGGCATCGACTAACGCTCTAGTTTGATCCTTTTCCCCGCGATTTGAGATTTCCCCCAAGATTGGCACAAATGCCTGGGAGAAGGCCCCTTCTGCAAAGAGCCGACGCAAGAGGTTGGGGAGTCTGAAGGCCACATTAAAGGCATCGGTCCACTCCGAGGCGCCAAAACTTCTAGCAATTAAGGTTTCCCGAACCAATCCCGTAATGCGGGAAACCATGGTCAGGGAGCTTACCTTGGCTGCGGCAGAAAGGAGATTCATGGCCTGATTTTCCCTTATTTGGGGGGAGGGGTGGGCATTTTGGGGTCTTTAAGGTAGAATGTCAGGTTTTCGAGATCAGTTATTTGGTCTCTTGTAACGCGAATGTACCCAAGTCCACTTTCTTTAAGGGCCTGATTTCATTCTGATTATTTGTTTAGATAGGTTAATTGAATGGCTAATACCGCACAAGCTCGTAAGCGCGCTCGTCAATCTGTGAAGCTAAATGCTCACAATGCTAGTTTGCGTTCCAAACTTCGCACCTCGATCAAGGCAGTTCGCAAGGCAATTGAAGCCGGCGATAAAGATGCTGCTAAGAAAGTATTTGTTGCTGCGCAATCAACAATCGACAAGATTACCGATAAAAAGATTGCTCATAAAAATACCGCTGCGCGCCAGAAGTCACGACTATCTGCTGCGATTAAAGCAATGGCCTAATTTTTTAGGCCTGTTGCGGGCCTAAGGAAGTACCGATTTTCTGACCCGCTCGCATGTTGAGCGGGTTTTTGTTTAGTGGAGCGTTCTTTTGCAAAACAAGCCGCATAACACTTCGATCGCATCAACAAGTACTCAGTTCGCAGAGTTGGGTAATGGCCAATCTCTGGCTAAGCCACAATCTCCTGATCAGCTCAGGCATTACTTGCAATTTTCTGATTTTAGTCGCGATGAGTATGAGTATTTATTCGGACGCGCTGCTTGGTTAAAGGAGCGTTTTAAGCGATACGAGACCTGGCATCCACTGCATGATCGTACTTTGGCGATGATCTTCGAAAAGCACTCAACTCGTACCCGCCTCTCCTTTGAAGCAGGCGTTCATCAGTTGGGTGGGCATGCGGTTTACATGAATACTCGCGATACCCAGTTGGGTCGGGGTGAGCCGATCGAGGATGCTGCACAAGTCATTTCGAGGATGACTGACATCATTATGATTCGGACCTTTGAGCAAGAGACGATTGAGCGGTTTGCTGCCAATTCCCGCGTTCCTGTCATCAATGGCTTAACGAATCAATACCACCCTTGCCAAGTATTGGCGGATATTTTTACGTTCGTTGAGGCATGTGGGCCCATTCAAGGGAAAACCGTAGCCTGGGTTGGTGACGCAAATAATATGGCATACACTTGGATTCAGGCAGCTGAAAAACTGGATTTCCAGGTTCGCTTCTCTGCGCCGGATGGGTATCAGCTTGATCGCTCTCGCTTGCAACCCTCTGCCTTTAATCATCTTGTGGTGTGTGCTGATCCGAAGGATGCGTGTAAGGGCGCTGATTTAGTGAGCACTGATGTTTGGACCAGCATGGGATTTGAGGCTGAGAATGCAACCCGAATGGCAGCATTCAAGCACTGGATGGTCAACGAGCAATTGATGGCCTTGGCCCGTCCTGATGCACTCTTCATGCACTGCTTGCCTGCGCACCGTGGCGAAGAGGTTAGTGCCGGCGTGATTGATGGTCCGCAGAGCGTGGTTTGGGAAGAGGCCGAAAACCGCTTGCATGTTCAAAAAGCTCTGATGGAATTCTTGCTCTGTGGGCGCTTATAAAATTAGATTCCCTTATTTAAGTGATTTCTTAACCTATTGAGATCGTAAACACTATGTCTGAGATTAAAAAAGCAGTATTGGCCTATTCCGGTGGCCTCGATACCAGCGTGATTTTGAAGTGGCTTCAAGATACTTATGGCTGTGAGATTGTCACCTTTACAGCCGACTTGGGTCAAGGCGAGGAGCTTGAGCCCGCGCGAGCCAAAGCACTACAGTTTGGAATTAAGCCTGAGCACATCTTTATTGATGATCTGCGTGAAGAGTTTGTGTGCGACTTTGTGTTTCCAATGTTTAGGGCAAACACAATTTATGAGGGTGAATATTTGCTAGGCACATCGATCGCCCGCCCTTTAATCGCAAAACGTCAGATTGAGATTGCACGTCAGGTAGGGGCAGATGCGGTGTCTCATGGCGCTACTGGCAAAGGCAACGACCAGGTGCGTTTTGAGCTTGGTTACTACGCCCTTGAGCCTGGAATTAAAGTGATTGCTCCATGGCGTGAGTGGGATTTACTGTCTCGAGAAAAATTACTGGCCTATGCTGAAAAACACGGTATCCCTGTGGAAATGAAGCACAAGCAAGGGGGCGCGCCTTATTCGATGGATGCCAATCTATTGCACATTAGCTTTGAGGGTAGGCATCTCGAGAATCCAAACGCAGAAGCTGAGGAAGCGATGTGGCGCTGGACCGTTTCCCCAGAGAAGGCTCCTGATCAAGCGCAAGTGATTGAAATCGAATTTAAGCAAGGTGATCCAGTGGCGATCAATGGAAAGTCTTTGAAACCACACGAGCTGCTGGCCGAGTTAAATCGTTTGGGCGGTGCTCACGGCATTGGCAGACTGGATCTGGTCGAGAATCGCTTTGTTGGAATGAAGAGCCGGGGTTGCTATGAGACGCCTGGCGGAACTATTTTGCTCAAAGCGCATCGTGCGGTTGAGAGCATTACCTTAGACCGTGAAGTCGCTCATCTCAAAGATGATCTGATGCCACGCTATGCAGCTCTGATTTATAACGGCTATTGGTGGTCGCCTGAGCGCTTAGCATTGCAGACCCTAATTGACCATACTCAAAAGACTGTGAACGGGGTTGTGCGTCTCAAGTTGTACAAAGGTTCGGTTTCTGTGTTGGCACGCGATTCAGCCAATACTTTATTTGACCAAAATATTGCAACCTTTGATGATGATGGTGGAGCATATAACCAAGCTGATGCTGGTGGCTTTATTAAACTCAATGCATTGCGGATGCGAATTGCTGAAATTGCAAAACGTAAACGCGCAAAATAATCACTAAATTACGGAAGAATTGGTATGCAGTTTGATGGCGTTTCTGTTAGTAAAAAAGCAAATGTATATTTTGATGGCAAGTGTGTATCCCATACCGTTACATTACCGGATGGGGTCCGTAAATCAGTCGGGGTGATTTTGCCCAGCACCTTGCGCTTTGATCTCAGCACCAAAGAGGTGGTGGAAGTCGTTGAGGGCACAGCGCATGTCAGCATCAACGGTCAGGCAGAACGCACTTTTACTGCAGGGTAATCTTGGACCGTTGAGTCCGGTGGATATTTTGTGATTCGAGCGGAGCAACCGGTGCATTACGTGTGTCACTTTGGCTAGTCACTAACGTTTTGGTAAACCTGTAATTACGGTACCAGGCCCAAGGGCTCGTTGTGTAAACCATTTCTGATTCATTTCTAGAGCAAATCGGACCGGCCCTCGAGGACAGTGATTATTTTGGGTTTCTGGCTCCATATCAGAGAGATTCACAATCTTGCCATCATCATCGATAAAAGCGATGGTCAGTGGTAATTTTGTGTTGCGCATCCAAAAGCAATGAATGGCTTTTTCTGGAAAGACGAAGAGCATTCCAGTATTTGTCGGCATAAACGTTCGGTACATTAAGCCAGTTTGTCGGGCTGCAGGTGTATCGGCGAGTTCGGCCTCGATCCGGTACATTCCAGCCTTGAGTTCAATGATCGGCAGGAAGGGGCCTTGAGCGGCGGCATTTTCTGTGAGGATGAATAAAAAAGAAGCCGCCAGAATAGTCAAGTATTTGTGGATCATTGGGCTTGGGGAATTAAAATAGTGCATTTTCAGGAATAGGCGGTTTTGCCTCATGCGAAAATACTATATTCGTTGAACGGGGAAAAGCATCATGTACAAACATATTAAAGTCCCAGCTGGTGAAAAAATTACGGTCAACCCTGATTTTTCAATCAATGTTCCCAATAATCCCATTATTCCGTTTATCGAGGGGGACGGGACTGGGATGGATATCACCCCGGTGATGATTAAGGTGGTTGATGCTGCAGTTGAGAAGGCTTATGGCGGTAAGCGCAAGATCGCCTGGATGGAGGTCTATGCGGGTGAGAAATCAACCAAGGTTTATGGTCCAGATGTTTGGATGCCCGATGAGACCCTTGATGCGGTTAAAGAGTATGTTGTATCCATTAAAGGCCCGTTGACCACCCCGGTTGGTGGCGGTATTCGATCCTTGAACGTTGCCTTACGTCAATCACTCGATTTATACGTTTGCTTGCGTCCAGTGCGGTATTTCAAGGGAGTCCCCTCTCCCGTGCGTGAGCCCGAGAAGACGGATATGGTGATCTTTCGTGAGAACTCCGAAGATATTTATGCAGGTATTGAGTGGGAAGCCGGCACAGATGGTGCCAAAAAGATGGTGGATTTCTTGATTAAAGAAATGGGCGTAAAAAAGATTCGTTTCCCTGAATCCTCAAGTATTGGTATTAAACCTGTATCACGTGAGGGCACTCAGCGTTTGGTTCGTAAGGCATTTCAATACGCCATCGATAATGACAAACCTTCGGTAACCTTGGTTCACAAGGGCAATATCATGAAATTTACCGAAGGTGGTTTCCGTGACTGGGGCTATGAGCTCGCAATAAAAGAATTTGGAGCGCAACTGGTTGATGGTGGCCCATGGTGTAAGTTTAAGAACCCCAAAACCGGCAAGGACATCATCGTGAAAGATGTCATTGCCGATGCATTTTTGCAGCAGATCTTGTTGCGCCCCAATGAGTACAGTGTGATTGCGACCTTAAATCTCAATGGAGACTATATTTCGGATGCTTTGGCCGCACAGGTTGGTGGGATTGGAATTGCCCCGGGTGCCAACATGTCCGATAGTATTGCCATGTTTGAAGCAACCCATGGTACGGCTCCAAAATACGCCGGCAAGGATTACGTCAACCCCGGCTCCGAGATCTTGTCTGCCGAGATGATGTTGCGTCATTTAGGCTGGATTGAAGCGGCTGATCTGATTATTTCTTCGATGGAAAAAGCGATTCTTTCAAAGAAGGTGACCTATGACTTTGCGCGCCTACTCCCTGGCTCCACCCAGGTATCGTGCTCGGGTTTTGGTCAGGTCATGATTGATCATATGTAATTACGAAGCGCTCTAAAAGAAAAACCCCAGGTTTGACCCTGGGGTTTTTAATTGGGATCAGCTAGTGATCAGGCAGCTTGAATATTCGTTGCCTGTTTACCTTTTGGGCCTTGAGTAATATCAAACGTTACTTTTTGACCTTCTTTGAGGGTTTTAAAGCCGCTCATCGTGATTGCACTGAAGTGTGCAAACAACTCTTCTTCTCCATCATCCGGTTTAATAAAACCGAAACCTTTTGCATCATTAAACCACTTAACAACTCCGGTCGCCATGCGAACTCCATTACAAAAATCTAAAGACAACCGTGAAGAGGGGAAATACCTTTTGATCAGTCTTACTCCGCAACACGCCTAATGCAGGTAAATCTCAAACGAGAAAAACACCACAGGATTGATTGTTTGCCCTTTTTGAGGGGGTGTCAAGGAAATATGACTCGATATCACTAGGAAAAACCCTTTTTTTTCGTAAAAACACCCCAATATGACAAATATGCCTTGATTTTGAACGGTTTTCGTCAGATGAAAACCTGATTTGCGAGGATTTATTGCAGAGTTTTGCGGTGTGGTTAGAATGTTTCTCATGAGTCGTAATTCCAAAACACCCCCCGGAGGAAACCCAGTCACCCCATTTAAGGAAGACACGGTTTTATTGGAACGGCAGGCCGAAAAGGTCAAGGTGCCGGCCATGTATAAAGTGATGTTGTTAAACGACGACTACACGCCGATGGAATTTGTGGTGATGGTGATTCAGGAATACTTTAATAAAGATCAAGAAACAGCAACACGCATCATGTTGCAAGTGCATCTCGCAGGAAAAGGTGTGTGCGGCATCTATACCCGCGATGTGGCCTCGACCAAGGTCCATCAAGTCATAGAACGTTCCCGTGAAGCGGGTCACCCATTGCAGTGCACTATGGAGGAAGCATGATTGCTCAAGAACTGGAAGTAAGTTTGCATATGGCTTTTGTGGACGCTCGCGCGGCGCGCCACGAGTTCATTACGGTTGAGCACTTGCTATCCGCTTTATTGGATAACGCCACCTCGGTCGAGGTTCTGAAGGCCTGTGCGGTCAATATCGCTGAGTTGCGCTCCCAGCTGAAAAATTTTATTAATGACAATACGCCGGTGGTTCCCGGAACCGAAGAGGTCGATACTCAGCCAACGCTTGGATTCCAGAGGGTGATCCAGCGCGCCATCATGCATGTGCAGTCGACCTCGAATGGCAAAAAAGAGGTGACTGGCGCCAATGTGTTGGTGGCTATTTTTGGTGAAAAAGATTCTCATGCGGTGTATTTCTTGCAGCAGCAGGGGGTAACCCGCTTAGACGTGGTGAACTTCATTAGTCACGGCGTTCGCAAAGACAATACCGAACCCGCAAAAGCGGCTGAAGCGAGTCCTGATACTGAGGAGGCTGCAAGCAGTGGCAAAGAGAGTCCACTCGATCAATTCACCCAAAATCTGAACGCTATGGCGCGTCAGGGCAAGATTGATCCATTAATTGGTCGTGAAGGTGAAGTGGAGCGGGTCATTCAAGTGTTATGCCGCAGGCGTAAAAATAATCCCCTCTTGGTTGGTGAGGCTGGCGTCGGCAAGACAGCAATTGCCGAGGGCCTGGCCTGGAGAATCACGAAAGGGGAAGTTCCCGAGATTTTGGCGAATGCCACGGTTTACTCGCTTGATATGGGCGCTTTGCTGGCAGGAACAAAATACCGTGGTGATTTTGAGCAACGACTCAAAAGCGTGCTGAAGTCATTAAAAGACAATCCACATGGCATCCTCTTTATTGATGAGATTCATACCTTAATTGGTGCCGGAGCTGCTTCCGGGGGAACCTTGGATGCGAGTAATCTTTTAAAGCCAGCGCTATCGAGTGGAACGCTTAAATGCATTGGTGCAACCACCTTCACTGAGTATCGTGGCATTTTTGAAAAGGATGCAGCCCTATCGCGGCGTTTCCAAAAAGTCGATGTAGTAGAGCCGACCGTTGATCAAACCGTGCAAATTCTGCGTGGCTTGAAGTCACGCTTTGAAGAGCACCATGGCGTCAAGTACGCCGCTGCAGCGCTTGTGGCCGCTGCTGAACTGTCATCTCGCTACATTAATGATCGTCATTTGCCCGATAAAGCCATCGATGTCATTGATGAGGCTGGTGCTGCCCAACGGATCTTGCCTAAATCAAAGCAGAAAAAAACCATTAATCGCCAAGAGATCGAAGAAATCGTGGCGAAGATTGCACGCATCCCACCGCAATCAGTGTCGGTCGATGATCGCAGCAAGTTACAAACCTTGGATCGCGATATTAAGAGTGTCGTCTTTGGACAAGATCCTGCGATTGAAGCTCTTGCGAGCGCCATCAAAATGACGAGGGCTGGCTTAGGCAAGGTTGATCGACCCATTGGTTCCTTCCTGTTTTCGGGACCCACTGGAGTCGGTAAGACTGAGGTTGCTAAGCAGTTAGCCTTCATTATGAGCATTGAACTCCTGCGCTTTGATATGTCAGAGTACATGGAGCGCCATGCGGTAAGCCGTTTGATCGGAGCACCTCCTGGCTATGTTGGCTTTGATCAAGGCGGGCTTTTGACTGAAGCCGTTTCAAAGAAACCGCATTGCGTTTTATTGCTCGACGAAATTGAGAAGGCGCATCCGGATATTTTCAATATCCTTTTGCAAGTGATGGATCACGGCACCTTAACGGACAACAACGGACGCAAGACGGATTTTCGTAATGTCATCATTATCATGACCACCAATGCAGGTGCGGAAGCAATGCAAAAGTCGACTATGGGCTTTACCAATGCGCGTGAGCAAGGTGATGAAATGGCGGATATCAAGAAGTTATTCACCCCGGAGTTTCGCAATCGTCTCGATGCAATTGTGTCGTTTAAGGCCTTGGATGAGTCCATCATTATGCGCGTGGTGGATAAGTTCCTTATGCAGCTCGAAGAGCAATTGCACGAGAAAAAAGTGGACGCAGTCTTTAGCCCTGCCTTACGTTCCTACTTGGCTAAGCATGGTTTTGATCCCTTGATGGGAGCACGACCCATGCAGCGAATTATTCAAGATACAGTGCGCAAAGCCTTGGCTGATGAATTACTCTTTGGACGCCTAGCCCACGGCGGATCCGTCGTGGTCGATATTGATGACGATGGTAAGGTAAAGCTTGATATTCAATCCTCGAACCAGCCACCGAGTAAATCGAGCAAGGCGAGTATTGAGCCAGTCGAAGAAATCTAAAGAAATTGCTGGGCGCGGATTTATCCGCGTCCAGTGCTTCCAAAGCCACCCGTACCCCGAGTACTGCTCTCAAATTCATAAACTACTTTGAGTTCGACATGGAGAACCGGTACGATCACGAGCTGCGCTAAACGCTCCATCGGTTCTAACCGAAATGCGGTAGAGCCTCGGTTCCAAGCACTCACCATCAATTGACCTTGGTAATCTGAATCAATTAATCCGACTAAGTTACCCAACACAATTCCATGTTTATGACCAAGTCCTGAGCGCGGCAGGATCATTGCAGCGTAACGGGGATCTTCAATGTAAATGGCAAGACCCGTTGGAATCAATTCGGTTTGACCTGGTGCGAGCTCGATGTTTTTATCAATGCAAGCACGCAGATCCAATCCAGCACTTCCTGGGGTGCCATAGCTTGGCATCTGAGAGCGCATCCGCTCATCGAGAATTTTGACTTGAAGAACTTGCACGATTGATATTCCTATTAAGGTAAGCGAGAGCTAACGATGGCAATGAGTTTTCTCGCAAGTTCTAACTTGCTGGCACGTCCAAGGTTTTTACTGCCTTTTTCATCAACCACGAGGATCTCATTCGTATCGAGACCAAAGGTGGCGGGGCCAATATTTCCCACAATCATGGGGATGCCCTTGCGCATACGCTTCTCTTTCGAGTGTTTACCCAACCGATCGGTTTCAGCAGCAAATCCAACACAGTATGGCTTTGATTTGCGATTGGCTAATTTAGCCATATCGAGCAAGATATCGGGGTTCGAACGAAACTCTAAATGCAGCCCAGACTGCTCTTGGCGTTTAATCTTCTGTGGAGCGCGATTGGCAATCGTCCAATCGGCAACGGCAGCGACCGCAAAAAATACATCGCAATTTGCAGAGGCAAGCGTGACGCGATGCATCTC
>Ga0194130_10001865_pt1 | contig 32246 bp, 27 predicted proteins | sample TA2KigsurfametaG_FD_160084 | JGI IMG/M metagenome (GOLD analysis project Ga0194130, IMG submission 160084) | Freshwater microbial communities from Lake Tanganyika, Tanzania - TA2015050 Kigoma 12 surface | ecosystem: Environmental > Aquatic > Freshwater > Lake | place: Tanzania: Lake Tanganyika...
TGACCGCCAGCACAAAAGCCGTTACAGGAGAGCCGGGTTGCTGTGCGACCATTTGCTCAATAAATTGTTGCATGCCCGTACTGGTCGCGGTGTAAGCGGCCATCAAGCTGTCTCGTTGCTTTTCAGCACCAGGAGCATTCAAGGCACTTGCCTGTTGATTAAGTAATTGGACGAAGGGAACAAAGCCCGCTACAAACTGGGTAAAAACCCGATGAGCAGCACTACCCTCCAATTGCATGGCCCCGGGCTCGCCTTTTCGTCCGCGCAAGACCATATCGGTATTCTCCATAAATAACTCGACTGGTTGCGACTGATCTCCCAACAATAAAAAAACCAGCGAGGGCTCCGCTAATTCTCCCTTTAACACAAATTGGTTGCTGTTAATTCGGCCGGTGGTAAGCGGAGTGTTCTCGCCATTACGGATCAATTTCACCTCGCTACCATCGGCAAATCCGTCTACTTGCCCAGTTAAGGTAAAAGAAGATTTTGATTGAGCCAGAAGTAAAAAAGGACTCATCAACGAGCAACAAACGATCAATACCAGACGAGCAATCATGAGACTATTTTTTTGATGATTTTTCAAAGATAGGCGATCAGCGTAGCTGTTGTCGGAACTGAAGTAAAGATTTGAAGTCTTTTTCGCCAGGCGAAAGCTCAAATTCCGTAGTCAGGTCCACTCCAAAAAAGTCAGGATGGTCGATCCCTCTGACCAGGGAGGCCTTCGATGCATTGATGCCTCCCGAAATAAAAAAGGGCTTTTCGATACGGGCCTTTTGCAGCAGCGAGATAGAAAAAGGGCTTCCATAAATAGATCCACTCGCAGCCGGGCCGCTAAATAAATAATAATCACAAACCGCATCATAAGGGGCCACCAGCTCATCAAGCGAGGAGATATCCTCACTCACATAAAAAGATTTAATGACCTCTGCTTGCGTGCTCAGGTCTTCGCAAAGCGAAACAGATTCCTCTCCCACTAACTGAACGGCATCAAGTTTATATTCGTCGATCAGGTCAAGGGCCTCACTAAGAGAAGGATTTCGAAGGATCCCCACTTTTCGAATATCAAAATCCGCCTTTTTAATATCATCTCCGGACAACGTACGGCCGGCATACCAAGGTGAATCGGGCAAGAAGACCAGACCGGCCATATCGATCTCAAGACCATCGAGTTGCTGAAGCTGCTTAAAGCTGGTAATACCGCAGAGTTTTATATTCATAGTAGGTTCTAAAGGTAAGACGACCTGGCAAATATCGAGATTTCACCAACAATATAAAGATCGTTTTTAGCGGTGTTCCTGCAGCGCCTCTTTTGACTTATCTTTCTGGTTACAAAAGTATTGAATCATGCAAAAGAGAATTGGCTATTTAACAACGCTTTTACTATTGCTAATTGGGTATGGTCCATTGAACGCGCAACAGCAGGCTGGTTACAAACTTCCTCCCAAAGAAGTGGCCGACATGCTGCTGGCCAAACGGCCTGCCAGTGTCAGTATCGACAATAAAGGCGAGTGGATGCTTTTGAGTGAGGGTAACAGCTATGCGGAGATGGAAGAGTTGTCTGCACCAGAACTCAAGATCGCAGGGCTGCGCATCAACCCCCGAAATGCCGGACCCAGCAGACAATCACTGATTCATTCAGTAACCTTACGCAATGCGATCACCCAAAGAAGCTACTCGATCAGCGGACTCCCCCAACCGCTCAGGGCCACTGCCATCAGCTGGAGTCCCGATCAACGAAAGATAGCCTTTCTGCAGATGGGACCAGATCGCATCGATCTTTATGTTATCAGCGTAGCTCAACAAAAAGCTACGCGAATCAATTCGTCTCCGATCAATGCGGTCTTGAATCGATACCAATGGAAAGATGATAATACCCTGCTCTACTTTACCTGCACGCAACCCTTATCGAAGATCCCCGCCAAGCCCGACATTACATCGGGTCCGTCGGTGCAAGAAAACTATGGTAAGGCCAGTCCACGTCCCACCTTTCAGGACCTGATCAAAACGCCACATGACGAAGCTTTGTTTTCTTTTTTTGCCCTCACCCAACTAGTGAGCAATACGGCAGGAAAGGAGACCCTGATAGGCCGGCCGGCCTTGTATCAACGACTGGTCACATCACCTGATAAAAAATATTTCTTGCTAGAGATCATCGAAGCTCCTTTTTCGTATACCGTACCGGCCAGTGGCTTTGCCTCGCGGGTCCTGATCTGCGATGTAAATGGTAATAGTGTAAAAGAGTTGGCCAAACTTCCCTCGGCAGAGACAGCCCCTTCAGGAAATGACAATGTCCAAAATGTGCCCCGCAGTTTCGACTGGCGAGACGATGAACCCGCCACCATTACCTGGTGTGAGCCACTCGACGGAGGACTCCTTAAAAATGATGTCCCTTATCGCGATGTCGTTTATGCCCTTAGTGCCCCTTTTACGTCGGATAAGAAAAAACTCTTTGCCACCAAAATGCGATACAGCAATACCCTATGGGGTAACGAGGGACTTGCCTTGGTAACCGAAGGGCTGCGATCCAAACAACAAACGGCGCTTAACCGCTACAACCCAATCACAGAAGATCTAGAGCGATTGATGACACGCAATACCACCAATGCCTATGCCAATCCGGGTTCCCCACTGACCCGTCAAAATAGTTTTGGCAAACAAGTGGTTTGGACCATCGATAAGGGAAATAAAGTGTTAATGATCAATAATACGGGCAGTTCCCCCAAAGGTGATCTTCCCTTTATGATCGCGTACGATGTGCACAGTAAAAAAGCGGATACACTTTGGCGTTGCAAAGAGGGTCGCTTCGAGACGATCACAAAAGTGCTTGATGCCGAAAAAGGCATCATCGTTACACAACGAGAGAGCGAAAAAGAAGTGCCGAATTATTACCGAATGCTGCTTTCCGAACCCAACCAGGCCGTGGCCCTGACGCAATTCAGCAATCCGTACCCGGCCATGGAAGGCGTTCAAAAACAAAAAATTTCCTATAAAAGGGCCGATGGCATTACCCTGACCGGCGAACTGTATTTACCCAAGGGGTACGATCCGAAGCGAGACGGAAAATTGCCAGCGCTTCTGTGGGCGTATCCGGCTGAGTACAATTCGGCGGCCGATGCGGCGCAGATCAGAGGCAGTGAACATCGATTTACTTATCTCGGCGGGGGGTCACCCGTATTTTATGTGACGCAAGGATATGCAGTACTCAATAATGCCGAGATGCCGATCGTGGCTTCTTCTTCGGAAGGTAAGCCCAACGATAATTTCATTGAGCAATTGACCCTGAATGCCGAGGCCGCCATTCATGCACTCGATTCAATGGGAGTTGGCGATCCTAATCGCGTAGCGGTAGGAGGACATAGCTATGGGGCCTTTATGACAGCGAATCTGCTGGCCCACACCAAACTATTCAAAGCAGGTATTGCTCGCAGCGGGGCCTACAACCGCACCCTGACCCCTTTTGGGTTTCAAAATGAGGACCGCACCTATTGGGAAGCCCCCGATCTGTACAACAGAATGAGCCCCTTTAGTTATGCCAATCAGATCAAAACCCCGCTCCTGCTTATACACGGCGAGATGGATAACAACACGGGTACCTTTCCGATCCAAAGCGAGCGCATGTTCAATGCGGTCAAAGGGCACGGCGGCACCGCCCGTTTTGTGAGCCTACCCTACGAATCGCATGGATACACAGGCAAAGAAAACCTCTTGCATGTGCTGGCCGAGCAATTTGAATGGCTCGAAAAGTTTGTAAAGAACACGCCGCCGACACCAACAGAGAAGAAGGGATTTTAATACCCGTCTAGGACCCAGCCCCGACCGGGGGGTGCCGCTAAAAATCCTTAATTTTGCGGCTTATTAAACCCTGTTAAACCGCTTACTATGGCCGACCTTTTTGAAAGACTACTAAAGAACGCCGGACCGCTCGGACAGCACCGCGAAAGAGCCCATGGTTATTTTGCCTTTCCCAAGCTGGAAGGAGAGATCAGCAGCCGCATGAAATTTCGTGGTAAAGACATGATCGTTTGGAGTTTGAATAACTATTTGGGACTGGCTAATCATCCCGAGGTTCGTAAGGCCGATGCCGATGCGACCGCCCAATACGGACTGGCCTACCCCATGGGAGCCCGTATGATGAGTGGCAACAGTAATTACCACGAGCAACTCGAAGCCGAGCTGGCTGCCTTTGAACAAAAAGAAGACTCCATATTGCTCAATTTTGGATACCAGGGAATGGTGAGCGTGATAGATGTACTCTGCGGTCGTCACGATGTGATCGTTTACGATGCAGAAAGTCATGCTTGCATTATCGATGGATTGCGTCTGCATCCTGGTCATCGTTATGTCTTTAAGCATAATGATGTGGAGGATTGCGAAAAACAGTTACAGCGTGCCACGGCCCTTATCGAAAAACAAAAGACCGGTGGCATCTTGGTGATCACGGAAGGAGTATTTGGTATGGCCGGTGACCAGGGAAGGCTAAAAGAGATCGCTGCGCTCAAGTCTCGCTATCAATTTAGATTATTGGTAGATGATGCCCATGGATTCGGCACTCTCGGAAAGACCGGCGCCGGTGCAGGAGAGGAACAGGGTGTACAGGATCAGATCGATATTTATTTTTCGACCTTCGCCAAATCGATGGCTAGTATCGGCGCCTTTGTAGCCGGTGATAAACCCATTGTGGATTATATCCGCTACAATATTCGTTCGCAGATCTTTGCCAAGAGTCTTCCTATGCCACTCGTATTGGGCAACCTGAAGCGACTGGAGCTGTTGCGCAATCATCCCGAGCTCAAAGAGAAACTGTGGAGCAATGCACGTAAACTGCAACAAGGACTCAAGGAAAGAGGTTTCGATATCGGCAAGACCGATTCGGTCGTTACGCCCGTATACATGAAGGGTGGTGTCGAAGAAGCCACCGCCATGGTCATGGACTTGCGCGAGAATTACGGGATCTTTGCCTCTATCGTAGTATATCCTGTGATACCAAAAGGACATATCATATATCGTCTGATCCCCTCGGCCGTACATACCGACGAAGATATTCGCCTGACCCTCGAAGCGTTTACCGAGACCAAACTCAAACTCGATGCCGGCGCTTACAAAGTAGAGGCCATTCCCGATATGGCAGAAAAAAAATAACAAACTATGCGACTGCTCCTCCTCTTTTTATGGCTACCGGCCCTATGCTTTAGCCAGACCAAGTCCATCACGCTTGAAGACATCTATAAAAAGGGGACCTTTCGGACCGACCCCGTCGCCGCATCCTTTGGTACCGAAAAAGCAGCGACTCCTGCCATCAATTGGGATCGCTTTACCGATGCGCAAGGAAAAAAGATCGGGCGTCCAGACGAGATCATTGGCTGTGAGACCTATCCTAATCTGCAATTGATCAAGGTTAAGACAGAACCTATTTACCGGAGGTCTTCCAAGTCGCTTCTTTATTTGTACAACAGTATTGACTCTTCGCTAACCACCATTGGGGGCGCTACCAAATCGCTGCATCCACAGTTCTCTCCCGACGGACAGTATATTTCGTATGTACAAAACAATAACTTGATCTTATACCATATACCCACGGCCACCTACAAATCGGTGACCACCGATGGTAAATGGAATTATATTATCAACGGAAACTGCGACTGGGTCTACGAAGAAGAATTTGAATTCAGCCGGGCTTACAAATGGAGCCCCAAAGGAAATTACATCGCCTACTACCGATTTGATGAATCGGGGGTAAAAGAATTCAATATGACCCTTTACGATAATGCGCACAATAGCGATTATCGTTATAAATATCCTAAGGCGGGAGACGACAACTCGGTAGTGGAGATCTACATTTACGATGTCAACAAGGCCACCAAGGCTAAGGCACAATACGAAACTGGCGATATCTACATTCCCCGTATCAAATGGACCACTGACGATCGACAGTTGGTGGTATACTGGATGAACAGACATCAAAACGACCTAAAACTGCTGCGCACCGATGCCGCCACCGGAAACAGTACGCTGCTCTATGCCGAAAAGAATAAATACTTTGTAGAGATCAACGACGACTGGTGGTTCTTAAAAGACGGAAAGCAATATCTCTTTAGCAGCGAAATGAACGGCTATCGTCATCTTTATTTATACAGCCTGGATGGCACTGTTAAGAAACAGTTGACAAAGGGAAATGCAGAGGTAACCGAAGTAAATGCCGTCGATGAAGTAAATAAACGAATTTACTATACGCTGGCCTGGCCTCGTCCCATGGACAGAAATTTGTTCGTAACGGATTTTAATGGCGAAAAAACCTATGCCCTTACCAATGGAGAAGGATGGAATCGGGCTACATTCAACGAAGATCTCAGCCAATTTATCCTTTACTACTCTACCATCAATACACCGCAGACCGTCAGTTTGCAGCGGATCGTAGCTGACAAGAAAAAAGGCATCAGCGCTGCGCAAGAAAAGCTATTTGGTGAATCGCCCAAATTAAAAGCGACCATGCGGGAATTTGGTTTTGGTGATGCAGCCTTTATTCGGCTCCCCAATTCGAAAGGCGATACCCTCAATGGATGGATGCTAAAACCCGCTGGATTCGATCCGGCAAAAAAATATCCGGTACTATTCTGTAACTATGGCGGGCCGGGTTCACAGCAAGTGGCCAATCGTTTTGGCACTGTAAGTACCTGGCATCAATTACTGGCGCAGAAAGGATTTATCGTGGTCAGTGTAGACAATACCGGTACAGGCTTCCGGGGAGAGGAATTCAAGAAAAAAACCTATTTACAGCTCGGAAAATTCGAAATAGAAGATCAGATCGATGCCGCTAAGGAACTAGGGAAACTCCCTTGGGTAGATAAGGAGAAGATCGGCCATTGGGGATGGAGTTACGGAGGTTTCATGAGTTCGTTGGCCATTACGAAGGGAGCAGGCGTGTTCAGTGCTGCCGTGGCCGTGGCGCCTGTAACCAGCTGGCGTTATTATGATAATATCTACACAGAGCGATACATGCGCACGCCAAAGGAGAATCCGACCGGATATGACGATAACTCACCCATCAACCATACTGAAAAGATCAAGGGAAAGTATTTGATCATACACGGAACGGCCGACGACAATGTGCATTTCCAAAACGCTACGCAAATGATCACGGCGTTGGTTAAAAACAATGTTGACTTCGAAAGTGCGTATTACCCAAACAAGAACCATGGCATTAGCGGCATGGCCGATAATACTACTTTCCATTTGTGGAGCAAGAAAACAAACTGGATCTTGAAAGTACTCGGTAACGAAAACACCCTCCGCTAAAAAAAGAACCCCCGATAAAAATCGGGGGGCCCTAATCATAGACCATTAACCATTAAACCTTATCCTATGAAAATTCGAGTTCAATCTCGAAAATTTTCGGGAGTTTCTTGGTTATAAATGAACTAATTTTCAAAAAATAAGGGTAAACTACTAATATTTTCCTTCGTCCTAATACGGCTGAACTAATTGCCGTTTATTTAGTTATTGAATCATGAGAAGAATTCTGGTCTGTGTTACGGGAGCCAGTGGCTCGATCTACGCTCAAAGTTTACTGCAAAAACTTATGCTTGCCCGCTCGCAATGGGAGCAATTAGCGGTGGTCATGACCACGAACGCCAAGGCAGTTTGGAATACAGAGCTGGAGCCAAATACGTGGAAAGAATTCGACGTACTACGCTACGAAACCAACGACTTCTCAGCCCCCTTTGCCTCAGGCTCTGGCCAATACGATACCATGATAGTGGTTCCCTGCTCGATGGGGACACTTGGCAGGATCGCTACTGGTGTATCAAGTGACCTGATCACCAGAGCCGCCGATGTGGTACTTAAAGAGAGAAGAAAGCTTATTTGCGTCGTCAGAGAAACGCCTTATAACTTGATCCACATACGTAATATGGAGACCATTACGCTAGCCGGAGGGATCATTTGCCCTGCAACACCCTCTTTTTATAGCAGACCGTCAACGCTGCAAGAGGTAGCCGCCACGGTAACTGACCGGGTTATGGACCTGGCGGGCTTATCCGTAAAAACGTTCCGCTGGGGGCAGTGAAAACCAATTAGGCCATTCCCAAGGCCTGGCTGCGAATCACATTGAGTGCTCCACCAGCCTTGAACCAATCGATCTGCTGCTGATTATAGGAGTGATGGGCCTCAATACGATCAGAGGTTCCGTCTTGATGATGCAATACGATCTGCAATGACTTTCCGGGAGTAAAGCTTGTAAGACCGATCACATCGATACGATCGTCCTCTTGCACCAGCTCATAATCGGCTTTATTGGCGAAGGTGAGTGCCAGCATCCCCTGCTTCTTCAGATTAGTTTCGTGTATGCGGGCAAATGACTTCACCAATACCACGCGCACTCCTAAATGGCGGGGTTCCATGGCAGCATGCTCGCGAGAAGATCCCTCTCCGTAATTCTCATCGCCTACCACCAAGGATCCCATTGCGGCAGCCTTGTAAGCACGTTGGGTAGCGGGCACCGGACCATATTCACCAGTAAGTTGATTCTTTACGCTATCGGCCTTATCGTTGAAATAATTGATGGCCCCGATCAGCATGTTATTACTGATATTGTCTAGATGCCCTCTGAATTTGAGCCAGGGACCGGCCATAGAGATATGATCGGTGGTACATTTTCCTTTGGCCTTGATCAGAAGACGAAGGTCTTTCAGATCGGTACCCTCCCAAGCAGCAAAAGGATAGAGAAGTTGTAATCGCTTACTATCGGATTTAACGTCTACTGTCACCTTACTACCGTCTGCGGCCGGAGCCTGGTAACCGGCATCCTCCACCGCAAACCCTTTTTGAGGCAATTCATCGCCCGCCGGTGGATCAAGTTTGACAGACTCCCCTTTCTCATTGGTGAGCGTATCGGTAAGGGGGTTAAAGGTCAGATCGCCTGCAATGGCCATAGCCGTTACCAACTCGGGGCTGGCCACAAAGGCCAGCGTATTAGGGTTACCATCGGCACGCTTGGCAAAATTTCGGTTAAAGGAATGGACAATGGTATTACGTTCTTGCTTTTCGGCTCCCATACGATCCCACATCCCGATGCAAGGCCCACAAGCATTGGCAAATACGGTCGCTCCAATTTGGGAGAAGGTCTCTAAGAATCCATCTCTTTCAATTGTATAGCGAACCTGTTCACTTCCGGGTGTAATGGTAAATTCGGCCTTGGTCTTTAGCCCTTTTTGAGCTACTTGTCTGGCTAAACTTACTGCACGGCTAATGTCTTCGTAAGAGGAGTTGGTGCAGCTACCGATCAATCCTACTTCGACCTTGGTTGGCCAGTTATTTTTAGCAGCGGCCTCTTTCATTTTCGAAATAGGCGTCGCCAGATCGGGCGTAAATGGTCCATTCAGGTGTGGCTCTAACTCATTGAGATCAATTTCATATACTTCGTCGAAATACTTTTTAGGATTGGCATACACCTCGGGGTCGCCCGTTAGGTGTTCTTTGATCGCATCGGCTGCAGCGGCCACTTCGGCACGACCGGTTGCTTTGAGATAACGACTCATGCTTTCATCGTATCCAAAGGTAGAAGTGGTAGCCCCGATCTCGGCACCCATGTTACAGATCGTACCCTTGCCGGTACAGCTCATCGAAGTAGCCCCTTCGCCAAAATATTCCACAATGGCATTGGTTCCTCCCTTTACGGTGAGCAGTCCAGCCACTTTAAGAATCACATCCTTGGGAGAAGTCCATCCATTTAACTTTCCTGTTAATTTGATTCCGATAAGTTTTGGCATCAGCAACTCCCAGCTCAAACCGGCCATCACATCGCAAGCATCAGCACCACCTACCCCGATCGCGATCATGCCCAGTCCACCGGCATTGACGGTGTGAGAATCGGTTCCGATCATCATTCCCCCCGGAAAAGCATAATTCTCTAATACCACCTGGTGAATAATACCGGCGCCGGGTTTCCAAAAGCCGATTCCGTATTTGTTGGAGATCGATGACAAAAAATTATAAACCTCTTCGTTGTCGGCAACGGCTTTATTCAGATCGGTCTTGCCCTCTTGCTTAGCCACGATCAGGTGATCGCAATGTACGGTAGAGGGCACGGCTACTTTCTTTCTACCCGTGGTATCGAACTGCAACAAGGCCATCTGTGCCGTTGCATCTTGCATAGCCACACGGTCTGGGGCAAAATCCACATAATCCTTTCCCCGGGCATAATCGGACAGGGGCACTCCTTTCCAGAGGTGGCTATACAGGATTTTTTCACTCAAGGTCAGGGGCTTACCCAATGCCTGGCGGGCAGCGGCCACCTTCGAAGGCATGCTCGCATATACTTGTTTGATAAGGTCCAGATCGAATACCATAATAGAGGAATAATTGAGATGATAAAAAGAGCTTGGCTCTGCGCGGCAAAATTACGAAAGTCGCGGCTTGTTAAAAAATGCCCAATCCACTATCTTAGCAGAGGCCTTGCACTATGAATAAGGTAAAATCATTTGTAGAATGGAACGCCTTTGGCGTTTGTGCCGCCATCGGTAATCGAATGGGCATTGCCACTAGCCGGATTCGCCAGTTTTTCATGTATACCTCGGTGCTTACCCTTGGCTCTCCTGTGATCATCTACATGGTATTGGCCTTTTGGGGCAACCTGAACGAATACATTCGTCAACGCCGCAGAAATCCCTGGTATCATTTGTAATTAGACTCCGCTGTACACTACGTTCAACTTTCTTCTCGGATCGTCAAATCAGTGTCTCCAGCGTACGAAGCACGTGGTCGAGTTGCTCCCGCGTATTGTATTTCGAAAAAGAAAAACGGATAGGTACGCCGGTGGCAGGACGCAAGGCTCTGATCACATGGCTACCCAGATCGGCTCCGCTGCTGCAAGCACTCCCCCCGGAGACACAGATACCCTGCATATCCAGAGCCATCAGCAACATCTCTGTTTTTTCATTGCGGGGAAAAGAGACATTTAGCACGGTATACAAACTCTGCCCATCCCAATCGCCATTGAAAATAACACCGGGAACTCGCTTTTGAAGGGCCTCGGCCATATACAGTTTTAACGAGAGGATATGGGCGGTATCCTGCTCCAGCTGCTGATCGGCTAACTCCAGCGCCTTGGCAAAACCCACGATGCCGTAAATATTTTCGGTACCGGCTCGCATATTGCGCTCCTGTCCTCCGCCGTGCAGCATAGGACGAATAGCGATCGAATCGGATACATAGAGCAATCCTACCCCTTTAGGTCCATGAAATTTATGGCTGGCACCGGTGGCAAAGTGGATCCATTTTTTACTGAGATCAAGACGGTAATGCCCCAATGTCTGAACGGTATCGGAATGAAAAATAGCATTATGCTCTTGGCAGATGGCCCCTACCCGCTCTATATCGAGCAAGTTCCCGATCTCGTTATTGGCATGCATCAAACTTACCAGCACCCGCTCAGAGGAACCGGCCACTAGCAAGGCCAATTGATCCAGATCGATATGTCCATTGATGGTAATGGGAACATAGCTGACAGTAAGGGAATACTTTTTTTGGAGGTGCTCAACGGTATGCAACACTGCATGATGCTCTACCGCCGAGGTGATGATGTGACGACAACCCAGGTCTTCAACGGCTGCGACCAGCGCCATGTTATCACTTTCGGTGCCGCCACTGGTAAAAAAGATCTCGCCAGGGCTGGCCTTGACAATACCGGCCACTGTCTTTCGAGCATTCTCTACCGCCAACCGCGTTTCCCGTCCAAAGGAGTAGATCGATGAAGGATTACCGAAGTGCGTGGTCAGGTATGGCAACATAGCCTCCATAACGCGGGCGTCCAGCGGTGTAGTAGCAGCATTATCTAAGTAAATTCGATTCATGTGGCGGACAAATATACTATGAAACGAGCTCTGGACTTTTAGGAGACCTCGTTGATATCGCGCATCAACTGCTGAGCCAGGGCAGCGGCCTTGCTCTCCAGATCGCTTTCGGCATAGATACGGATAATGGGCTCCGTATTGGAACTTCGCAGATGGACCCAATCGTTTTCAAATTCTATCTTGAGTCCGTCCTCAGTATGCTGAGGAAGGTCTGCGTACTTTGCTCGGATCGCTGCAAAAATAGCAGCCAAGTCGGTGCCCGCGTGTAACTCGATTTTATTCTTGGAGATCACGTAATCAGGATATTTTTTCCTGAACTCGCTGCATTTTTTTCCGGACGCTGCCAGATGCGTCATAAAGAGCGCTATGCCGATCAGTGCATCGCGCCCATAATGAAAATCGGGAACAATCACACCTCCGTTACCCTCCCCTCCAATTACTGCCTGTACCTCCTTCATCTTAGCCACTACATTGACTTCTCCTACCGCAGCAGACGCATACTGCCCCCCTTTTGCCAGCGAAAGCTCTTTCAACGATTTTGTACTACTTAGATTGCTGACCGTATAACCCAACCGGTGCGAAAGCACATGATCCGCTACTGCTACCAGGGTATACTCCTCTCCAAACAACGTCCCATCCTCATTGACAAAACAAAGTCGGTCCACATCGGGATCAACGGCAATACCCAAATCGGCGCCTTGCCGGACCACCTCTTGGCATAGCGACTGCAAATTCTCGGGCAACGGTTCGGGCGAATGTGCGAATTGCCCATTTACCTCTTGGTTAAGAACGATCACCTCAGTCACACCCAAGCGTTGAAGTAAGGCCGGCACATAGAGTGCCCCGGACGAATTGATGGCATCGACCACAACTTTATATTTCTTGTTGGCGATCTGCGTAGCATTGACCAAGGGATATTGTAAGATAGCGTCAAGATGATATTCTTTGTAGTCAGCTACTGCTACCGTGCCGAGTTGATCGATCGAAGCAAAGCTAAATTGCTCTTGTTGCGCCAAGGACAAGACCTGGGCACCCAGCATGGCGTCTATAAATTCTCCCTTTTCGTTGAGCAGCTTCAAGGCGTTCCATTCCCGAGGATTATGACTGGCCGTAATAATGATACCCCCATCCGCTGCAGCGGCTGTAACGGCCATTTCGACCGTGGGCGTGGTACTCAGACCCAGATCGATCACATCGATCCCCATGCCTACCAGTGTGCTGATCACCAATTGATGCACCATTGGACCGCTGATGCGCCCATCGCGACCCACGACGATACGAATGCGCTCTTTTTTTCCTTTGATAACGGTACCAAAGGCGGCGACGAATTTTACGATATCGAGTGGGGTAAGATTATCGCCGGGTTTATTTCCGATCGTACCTCTTATACCCGAAATACTTTTGATCAATGCCATAATGGGGCTTTTGCGCTGCAAAAATACAGATTGACCCGCTATACCCTTTCGGAACTTTACCAGCGCTTACCTTTGCCTATGGCTCGAAAAACATGGTTTACCAATTGGTTCAATTCTCCCTACTATCACCAGCTATACGCACACAGAGACGAAAAAGAAGCCAAGGCCTTTATTGAGCGGCTTATCGCTTACCTGCATCCGGTCGATCACGCCACCATGCTCGACATGGCCTGCGGAAGGGGGCGTCACAGCCGCACACTGGCCGCATTAGGATTTGACGTGACCGGCGTAGATGTTGCCCCTGCGAACATTCGCTTTGCCAAGCGATACGAAACATCCCATTTACATTTTGAGGTGCATGATATGCGAAAACTGCTCTGTAGCCGCTGCTTTGACTATGTATTTAATTTCTTTACCAGCTTCGGCTATTTCGATCAGGTGCATCAAAACGAACTGTCCCTGCACACGATGGTAACCGCCTTAAAAAAAGACGGCATCTTGGTCATGGACTACATGAATAGCCCAACTGCTTCGAGACAATTGGTACCCAGAGAAGAAAAAATGATAAAAGAGACTCTTTTTGTGATCGAACGGCACGAGGATGACCAGTACTTTTACAAAACCATTACCGTAACCGATCCCCTATTGGCAACCCCACTACGCTTTACCGAGAAAGTATGCAAATTCTCCTTGGCTGAACTTAGTGACTGGCTTCAAAAACAGGGCATGAGATTGCAAGAGGTCAAGGGAGATTACCAGCTGCAACCGTACGATGAACAACATTCACCGCGAATGATACTGATTGCCCGCCGCGAGCAATGATCACTTTTTATTATTGAGGATCAGATAGCGCGATGTCTCGAAAAAAGCGATCGCCAATTCCGATAGGGATCGCTGTAAACGCAGACGATCGGCAGAACGAAGTGTATCGTTCGCAACAGAGAGGGGCAGCAGCTCCTCCTCACCCGTATTGACTTGATGCACCAGATAATAATCATTGGTAATAATACCGATCTTATCCGTAGCATTGGTGACAAAAGCGAAATGCTCCTTGGTGTTTGGATCGAGTAAATCCCTGCCTAACGTTCGATTTTGATAAGAGCGATGCAGTAACCCCGCGATAGTGGGCAGTACATCTATTTGTGAGACCACTTCTGTTCTTCGCTGTGGGGCCAACAAGCCGGGGGCATAAAATAACAAAGGAACATGCAGATCGGTAAGCCGTTGCTCCGTCCACAAGGGAGGATAGACGGCTTGCGCATTTCCTGCCACCCCATGATCGCCTACAAAAACAAAAATGGTATTGTTATAATAAGGTTGCTTTGCTGCCGCGTTCATGAAAGAGCGAATGCAATAATCCGAATAGCGAAAGGCATTATATTCATCCAATGATTCAAAGCCATTCTGTTGAAGGATCTCTTCTCGAAGGGTGTCTCTTTTAAAATCGATGTCGGCCGGAGAGATCGAGCGCTGAAAAGGACGGTGATTCCCTGCGGTTTGTATATAGGCGAAAAAGGGCGCAGTGCTTTGTGAAAAACGTTTATTAGCCTCGGCAAAGAGATCCTTGTCACTGATACCCCATACATTGATAGGTGGGGTGGAAAAGCTCTCCCCGGTATGCATCTGTAGCCCCGGGATATTTTTCAGGATACCTTCAAAATTGTTGAACCCGGCATCTCCTCCCAAGAAATAATGCTTTTCGTAATCATCTAGTTCACTGATCAACGTATATTGATCTATGGCCGATGGATTACGGCTGGAGAACTTAAAAAATTGTGCATCTGGAATACCCGTCAGGATAGCAAATAAGGCCCTGGCCGTAGAAAAAGTAGGAGAAAAACAGCGTTCAAAAAAAATACCCTTGCTACACAAGGAATCAAAAAAAGGAGTTGTGTTCAGGGGATTACCGCTCATCGTACTTTTATACATACTAAAAGACTCGCACTGAACCAACACGATATTAGGACGGCTCTCGAAGGCAGTGCTGCGCGGCCCCACAGTGCGCTTAAAATCAAAACGAGCTCCACTCGGCAATCCGATCCACTTTTTCATGACCGGAAAAAGAGAACGGGCCCGATATTCGTCGTAAGTGGCATTTCGTAATCCTAACGTAGCCACAAAATTCTGTACCGGATTAATGGCCAGATAACTCAAAAAAACTCTTGAGAACCGAAAACTATCCGTTCTATCCAAAGACCGAAAAGAGAAAGAACCATGAATACACCCCAGGGCCAGTAACAACGCGTAAAGAAAATGGCTTCTTCGGTGAGGGATACCCTGTCCATCGGTAGCATTTATGACTTGCCAGTGACTAAGATGATACATCCAACGAAAGATCAATACCGCCACCAGTATCCCTAAAAGCATCCACACCAGCGGATAGGTCTGCCAGATCATCCTGACAGAAATCGTAAAGTCTTCGGCAAAATTCATAGCCCCAGCATCAAGGGGCGTTTGATTATAGGAAAAACTACCATAACCGGCGGCAAAAAAGAAAAAAAGCAAGAAGGTGATCAGCGCCAGATACCAGGTCCAGATCTTTTTATTGCGATTGGAATAGAAAGGAGACCAATTGGGGTGTATACTTAGCGCTATGATAGGCAATAAAACAATGGCGATCCAACGCAGATCGTACCGTAACCCCAATAAAAAGGCAGATAGTACCTCTCCCTGGGGTAATCGCGCCGGGCGAAACTGAAAAAAAATAAATATCCTGAACAAACTGAACAGCAGCAAGAAAATGAGCAGCAGATTGGCTACCCAAAGCAAGGTCTTAGATATGCGTAGTCGTTTTAGCATTTAAGAGGATACGGCAAAGAAACAACAATCGGAACAACTGCACGCTTTCTTATCTTTACTACATGGCTGAATGGGGAGAAAAAATTGTCGAATGGCTCATTGCCGCTGACCGGAACCTGTTTCGGATCATCAATGGCCAACTCTCTTGCCCTGCTTTCGACGGGCTACTACCCCTCTGGCGTACCCCTGAATTCTGGACCCCCCTCTATCTTTTTTTGGTCGTCTTTATGTGGATCAATTTTAGAAAAGCAGCTTTGTGGTGGATGCTTTACTTTGTTGTGACCGTTAGCACGATGGACTTGATCGGTAACAAACTTATCAAGCAAACCGTACAACGGATACGCCCCTGTAACGATCCTTCTATGTTTCCAGACCTAATCTTGCGTATCCCCCACTGCGGGACCGGATACAGCTTTATCTCTAATCATGCCGCAAACCACTTTGCCCTGGCCATGTTTGCCTTTCTTACCCTGGGAGCGGTGGCAAGAAAATGGCGCTGGTTATTTTTTGTCTGGGCATTTTCTATTGGTTGGGCACAGATCTACGTAGGGGTACACTACCCCTTTGATGTGCTGGCAGGAGCGTTAACAGGAATACTGATGGGCGGCATCATGGCAACGCTCTTTAATAAATTACATCAAAGGCCTATCTTTGATACTGCAACAACTTCATTGCCTTGATGGATGTTTTTATATTGGGGGCCCTCATCTTACTGAACGGTCTTTTTTCTATGTCAGAGATCGCCCTGGTATCGGCTCGAAAGGGACGGCTCGAAAGTCTATCTGATAAAGGGGACGAGAAAGCTAAATTAGCCCTGAAGCTGTCGCAACATCCCGAACTTTTTTTGTCGGCCGTTCAGATCGGGATCACCTTAATATCTATCGTAACAGGTGTTTACTCTGGAGAGCGCTTCGGGAAAAACCTGCAGCCCTATGTAGAGCGACTGGGGGCACCGTCCTCCATGGCCGAGACCCTTTCGACGATATTGATCGTTGTAGTGATCACCTTTTTGTCGATCATTTTTGGAGAATTGATCCCGAAACGGATCGGACTCCTTCGCTCCGAGCTGATCGCAAAGGCCGTCGCCGGCCCCATGCAATCGTTTGCCCGATTTACACATCCTATTGTATGGCTGTTAAATCAAAGTAGCAATATATTTTTCAGACTTTTCAATATCCGCAAACAGAAAGAAGATGCGATTACTGAAGAGGAGATCAAGACCCTGATTACAGAAGGGGCCGAGGCCGGTACCATTCATGAGGCAGAGCAGGACATTATTGAAAGAGTGTTTCATTTAAGCGATCGGAACATTACCTCGCTGATGACCCATCGCAGTGATATCGTTTGGTTCGACCAGCTCGATAACGAGGAGAAGATCAAAGAGAAGATCGTACAAGCTCCACATTCGGTCTATCCTGTTTGCAATGGCTCTGTCGATTCGATCATTGGAGTAGTATCCATCAAGGACCTTTATGTTATGCCCGATCAGCAAGCTTTCGGGACCTATATGCAACCGGCCTTGTTTATTCCCGAGAATCTATCTGCCTATCAGGTACTGGAGCGATTCAAATCGTCAAAAAATCATTCTGCCTTTATTGTAGATGAATACGGCAGCATCCTGGGCATGCTGACGCTCAATGATATCCTGGAAGCCATCGTGGGGGACATTCCTCAAGAGGATACACCAGATTACTTAATCACAGAGCGAGAAGATGGCAGTTTCATGGTTGATGCACAGATACCTTTCTACGATTTTTTAACGCGTTTTGAGAAGACGGAATGGATGAACGAGGGAGAGCAGGACTTTGATACCTTGGCCGGTTTTATCTTGCATCGCCTGGAGCGCATCCCCAAAGCAGCCGATAAGCTAAGCTGGAAAGGGTTTAGCATCGAGATCATGGACATGGATGGATACCGCATCGACAAAGTATTGGTGAGTATCAGCGATACCTTGCGACAAGAAATGCAGTGATTTCTTTATAGATCGAACCGCAATGCCGTGATCGGATGATCGAGCTTGCTACTTTTATTTCCTTTATCCGTACGGACATGAAAAATATTTACCTGGTCTGTAAATTTCTCGTATAAGAAACGACACTGGGCCTCGAGCGTTTGTATGGGATCCTTCACCCCTTCCACTTCGAGATATACATAGGTGGCTTCTCGCTCCTGCTCAAAGCCAAGATAATGCAGTTCAACTGCCTTACCATTAAGTCGCAACTGCAAGCGAGACTGTACGTAGCGATTGACCAGACTATCCATACGTTGATGGTTGCCGGGATCGACCAAGTCTGCCTTTTGATTAAACACCTTATTAAGCGTTGCCTCAAAATCATCCGTAAAAAACTTGCACTGTACTTCGAGCGTACGGGCACTACTATTTTGGTGCAGTTCGGTGACACTGACATGAAAAGGATGTGCGAAGGCCAATCGATCGATCTCCACGTTATCCGCGGCCACGCGACCCACTCCGTGTAGACCCAACGCCTGCATCCCTAACCATAAAAAAAGTGATACGACCGTTTGCATAAATTATTTTCTGTTCACAAAACTCTGCATTATTTTCAAGTTTCGCGCAGAAACGAAAATTAATTTGACCCCACTTTAATTTCAGATGCAGGCCATGGAAACGCTGCAGTTTTATTTTCCTATCGGTTGGGAGCATATCCTCAGTTGGGATGCCCTCGACCACCAGGCCTTTTTGGCTGCCATGGGAGCTTGCTTTCTGCTTTCGGATTGGAAAAAACTATTGATGGTCATTACCGCTTTTACGGTAGGCCACTCCCTGACCTTAGCGCTGAGCGTCCTTTCTGTTTTGAGCGTAAATAGTAAGTGGGTCGAACTGCTGATCCCCGTTACGATCGCTTTGACGGCTTTGCAACAGTGGTGGGGGCGATCGTTAGACCGAAGTAAGACCCTCCTGCTGTACAGCTCGGCCTTGCTTTTCGGCTTTATTCACGGAATGGGATTTGCGAATAATATCCGCTTTATGCTCGCCCAAGATCAATCCCTCGGGTGGGGTTTATTAGGCTTTAACCTGGGTTTGGAGGCCGGGCAGCTCGTATTTATGACCCTCTTTTTACTATTGGCACAGGGGGTGGTCCGGGGGTTAACGCTAGAAAGACAAAAATGGACCCAATCCGTGGCATTAATTACCTTTGGACTATCTATATATATGATCGCTCAACGTATTGATTTTTTTTAAAACCACTCGATAATGAAATCTACTTTTCTTGTAATGCTGGTATTGATGACAAACATGCTGTTTGCTCAAAATATCCAAAACAATCCTAACAGTAATCATGGTAACAAATTTGAGCAGTTGGGCACCACGTTTCCAACGCCCAACGAATACCGTACGGCCAGCGGTGCACCCGGGCCTCGTTATTGGCAGCAGCGATGCGACTACGATATTCGCTGCGAATTAGATGAGAAGAATCTCATGCTCAAAGGAGCGGAGACCGTAACGTATTTTAACAATTCTCCCGATGTATTGACCTACCTGTGGCTGCAGCTCGACGAAAATGAGCATAGTTCGGTCAACAACGCCAATTATCAAGACAGCGATCCAATGAGTCGCCAGCTAAGCGTACAGCAGCTTCAACAAATGGAAGAGAATAAAGGCGATAACGGTTATGGATTTCAGATCCGTAAGTTAACAGACGCCTTAGGCAAGCCCCTGCGTTATACCATTAACAAGACCATGATGCGCGTAGAGCTTCCTACCCCGCTCAAACCCGGTCAACGTTTTGTATTTATGCTCAACTGGGATTATAAGATCTCAAACCGCATGACCATTGGAGGACGCGGCGGTTATGAATACTTTTCCGAAGATGGCAATTATCTCTTTACCATGACGCAGTGGTATCCCCGCCTCTGTGTATACAGTGATTTTAAAGGCTGGCAAAATCAGCAATTTACCGGACGGGGAGAATTTGCACTGACCTTCGGTAATTTTCGCGTGCAAATGACCGTGCCCGCCGACCACGTCGTCCTTTCAACGGGTGAGTGTCAGAACTACCCAATGGTACTTACTCCGGCTCAACAAGCCCGCTGGAAACAAGCCCAGACAGCGAAAGAACCCATCGAGATCGTAACGCTCGACGAGGCAAAAGCAGCAGAGAAAAAAAAGCTGACCACCAAAAAAACCTGGATCTACAAAGCTGATAATGTTCGGGATTTTGCCTGGACCTCCTCCAGAAAATTTGTTTGGGATGCCATGCCCATTTATGTAGAAGGAAAAAAAGTAATGTGCATGAGTGGTTACGGTAAAGAAGCCTATGGCCTCTATCGCCCCTACTCTACCAAGGCCGTGGCCCACACGATCAAGACTTACTCCGACTTTACCATTCCATATCCTTACCCTGTGGCCCAGAGTATCGAAGCGTCGAATGGCATGGAATACCCCATGATCTGCTTCAACTATGGTAGAACAGAAAAAGACGGCACCTATAGCGAGAGTACCAAGAACGGAATGCTCGGCGTGATCATTCATGAGGTAGGTCATAATTTCTTTCCCATGATCATCAATAGTGATGAAAGACAATGGAGCTGGATGGACGAAGGACTGAACACCTTCGTAGAATACCTTGCCGAAGAGTTGTGGGATAATAAATTTCCCAGCCGTAGAGGTCCTGCTGCTTACATTACAGATTATATGAAGCTCCCCAAGGATCAGCTGGAGCCGATTATGACCAACAGTCACAATATTGTTCAATTCGGCCCCAATGCCTACTCTAAGCCCGCCACCGGATTGAATATTTTACGAGAGACCATTATGGGTCGTGAATTATTCGATTATGCCTTTAAGGAATACGCCAGAAGATGGGCCTTCAAACATCCCGAGCCAGCCGATCTTTTCCGTACGCTCGAAGATGCAAGCGGCGAAGACCTAGATTGGTTCTGGAGGGGTTGGTTCTACAGCACCGAAGCCTGTGACATTTCGCTCGATACCGTAAAATATGCGGTAGCCGATACCAGTATGGCCAATGTTGGGACGGCTCGCACTACGACCATGCGCCGCAGTGCCGACAAGCCCTTGGTCAATACTTTCGAAGATATTTCTAAGATCAGAAACCGCACCGACTCAACGATCGTATTTGCTACCGATGCCGATACGACTCTTCGTGATTTTTACTGGCGCTATGCCAGAGGACTGGAGCCCTATGACACCAGCCGCCGGGAGATCACCATGGGTGGAGGCGCTCCGGAACAACTGACCCAGGAAGAAAAAAATAGATACGCCAACCTGCATCAATATGAGCTTACTTTCTCGAACAAGGGAGGATTGGTCATGCCCATTATCATAGAGTGGACCTTCAAAGATGGTAGCAAGGAAACAGAAAAGATACCCGCACAAGTATGGCGTCTCAATGAAAAGAAGGTCGTCAAATCGTTTGTAAAAGAAAAAGAAGTCGCTTCTATCAAGCTCGATCCATTGCGGGAAACAGCCGATATAGATGAGAGTAACAATAGTTGGCGCACACTTTCCGCTCCTTCTCGCTTTACTATCTTTAAGCAAGGACAAAGCGGCGGAAGACGTTCCGGAGGCGGCCAGGCCGGCAATCCTATGCAACGTGCCCAAGAGGCCAAAAAGGGATTCTAAAAAATAAAGATTCCAAACAATAGGTAAGAGGAAGACGAGGTGACGGTTAGCGTTCTTTGATAACCGCCGCCTTCTCTTCCTCTTTTTTTAGCTTGTTCATTACATAGTGCTCCTGTGACAATAATTTTCCGGTACGCGGATCATAATACCTGAAAACCCCGTGTCGTATGGAGACTCCTTCGTTCTTTACCACCAGGTCTGCAACTTTCTTATCCAGATCTTTCAAGTCGTACACGGCTACCGTGTCATAGGCCCGTAAGGGATCCATGGCCCACCAGTTCTCTTCGCGGACCAATCCACCGAAATAAGAAAAGTAAAGTTGACGTCCATGCAGCTTTCCCCACCGATAATTTTCTTCGGCGATCTTGACCCCCTCTTGAGAGAACCGCTTCCAAATACCTTCTCGTAGGTCTTCTACATAATGACCCTCCTCCTCGTATCCTCTTTCACCACGCAGTTCGGGAACGGATAGTACCCAGGGACCCTGCTTTTTACCACTCCTGTCTACCCGGTTAAGGGTATCGCCTCGCGGGGATACTATAAAATCTTTCCACTGCGCAGAAAGCGGCAGGGAAGAAACCAGTAAAATCAAAAGAAATGATCGCATTTTTGTAAGTTTGATATATATGTACTCTTGCCAAAAAATTCCTGCTATGCAAGTTAAATCATCTGCTTTGCTCCGCCTGTCCCTGGCTCTTCTCCTCAGTTTACCCCTCTTCCCCCTTTTGGCGCAAGTTGCGCAGACCTCGGGGGTCGACAGGTTGCGTTCACTGGGGGAGCGAAAATCTCTTTTTGGCGATAGCTTACTGAGCAAGATTTCTTTCCGCTCCATCGGCCCTTCGATCATGAGTGGGCGGGTGGTCGATGTGGAAGCCAATCCCAATGACCCTACTGAATTCTATGTAGCCTACGCCACCGGTGGGCTTTGGCACACGGTCAATAACGGCCAAAGTTTTACGCCTATTATGGATAGCCTCGATATTCTTTTTTTAGGCGATATCGCGATCAATTGGAACAGCAGCCCTCGTATGATCTGGGCGGGCACCGGAGAGGCCAATAGCAGTCGCTCTTCTTACGCTGGAACAGGCATCTATCTTTCGACCGATAATGGAAAAAATTGGGCCTACCGCGGGCTCCCCGAATCACATCATATTGGCGATATCGAATTGCACCCTAGTGATCCCAAGACCGCCTGGGTAGCCGTACTCGGACATCTCTATACAGACAATAACGAGAGAGGCGTTTACAAAACCACCGATGGCGGCATCACCTGGCAGCAATCTCTTTTTGTGAACGCCCAAACTGGCTGTGTAGACCTGGCCCTGGACCCCACTAATTCCAACCGCTTACTTGCGGCTATGTGGCAGAAGAACAGAAAGGCCTGGAAATTTGAAGAAAGCGGTCCCTCTAGCGGAATCTATGGCAGCACGGATGGTGGAGCCACTTGGCAAAAAGTTTCCGGAGAAGGAAGCGGCTTTCCGCAAGGCAATAAAATAGGCCGTATTGGAGTTTGCTATTTTCCGGGTAACCCGCAGATCGCCTATGCGATCGTCGACAATAACACTCCCTTACCTGCTAAAAGTTCAAGCACCGATTCTTCGTACAGCAAAGAAGACTTTCGGGCGCTGAACACTGCCCAATTTGCAGCCCTTGATAATGGGAAACTGGAAAGCTTTTTAAGAAAGAATCGCTTTCCAAGACAAAATAGTGTAGCGCAGATCAAAGAAAAAGTGGCAGCCGGCCACTATGCACCTACCGTGTTATGGGATTGGCTGGATAGTGATGATGGATTTCAGAACAACGAAATTCCCGGATGCGAAGTATACCGAAGTGATGACGGAGGCCTACATTGGAAAAAAACCCACGAAAAGCCCATCGGCATCTTCAATACCTACGGATATTATTTTGCCAAGATCTACACTTCTTATCAAAGCCCCGACAAGGTCTTTATACTGGGCTTTAGCGCACAGGTATCTACCAATGGGGGCAAGTCCTTTACCAACATGGATAAAGGAAACGTGCATGCCGATCACCATGCCCTATGGGTCAACCCAAAACGAGACAGTCATATTATCAACGGGAATGATGGCGGGGTCAATATTAGCTATGATAACGGCGACAATTGGTTCAAGGCAAATACCCCGGCCGTAGGACAGTACTATGCCATTACCACGGACGATGCCAAGCCCTATAATGTATACGGCGGATTACAGGACAATGGAAGCTGGTGGGGTCCCGCTACCCACAAAGAAGATATTGGCTGGATCGATAATGGCCAGTATGGATTTAAAATGATAAACGGCGGAGACGGTATGCAAGCTCAAGTAGACAGAAGAGACAACAATACGATCTACTCCGGATCGCAGTTTGGCGTGTACGCGCGCTATCAAAAAGACAGATCCGGTACTGCAAAGAGTATTCGTCCACAACATCAGTTGGGAGAAAAGCCCTTGCGCTTTAACTGGCAAACCCCCATTATGCTCAGCCGACACAACCAGGATATTCTTTATTACGGGGCTAATCGAGTGTATCGTTCTCTAAACAGAGGAGATAGTCTTGTATTGGTCAGCGGCGATTTGACCAAAGGCGGAATACCCGGCAATGTACCCTATGGAACCATCACTACTATCGATGAATCACCGCTTCGCTTTGGACTGCTTTACACCGGTTCCGATGATGGGAACCTACACCGCTCAGAAGATGGTGGCTATACCTGGATCCCCTTGCATCGCATCGGAACGGCAGACAAGAGTAAGAGTCCCAAAACAGGATCCATACCTTCTGGTCTCGATACCCGACAACTTTGGGTCAGCCGTGTGGTGGCTTCGCAACATAACGAGAACCGCGTCTATGTAACCTTAAATGGATATCGATCCGATAATTTTGAACCCTTCGTTTATGTCAGCGAAGACAAGGGACTAAGCTGGCAGCCCATTGCCGGGAACTTACCCCTTGAATCCGTCAATGTGATCAGGGAAGATCCCAAAAATCCGGATCTGCTCTATGTGGGAACAGACGGGGGGCTGTATGTAAGTTTTGACAGAGGAAAAACCTATAAGGCCTGGCAAACCGGAATGCCCCGCTCGGTACCGGTACATGACATTGCCATTCAGCAAAGAGACAACGAGATCGTGATCGGAACCCACGGACGTAGTTTGTACGTAGGCAAATTAGATAAGCTGCAAAAAAATTAAGCGCGGCGCATCAACCATTGCAAGGCCAGGGCATAGCCCTCTAGCCCTAATCCGCAAATGGTGCCAACCGCTTTGGGACTCACAAAAGATTGGCGGCGAAATTCTTCGCGGGCATGTACATTAGAAATGTGTACCTCCACAACCGGGGCCTTGATAGCCGCTACGGCATCGCCAATAGCCACCGAGGTATGCGTATATCCTCCGGGATTCAAAATGATCCCATCGGAAGAAAAACCTGCTCGTTGTATCTCGTTGATCAGCTCTCCCTCTACATTACTTTGATAATACTCAATGGTAATGTTGGGAAATCGCTCTTGGAGCGAGCGAAGAAAATCATCAAACGAAACGGCACCGTAAAGTTCCGGCTCACGCTTGCCCAACAGATTCAAATTAGGCCCGTTGATAATGGAGACCTTCATACTTAATTTTTAGAGGTCTTTATCATATCTATAAATTGATCAAACAAGTAACGACTGTCGTGCGGACCCGGTGTTGCTTCGGGATGATACTGCACGGAGAAGGCAGGTTTCCCTTTTACCCGAATACCCTCAATGGAATGATCATTCAAATTGACATGGGTTACCTGGATATGATCGGCTTTCTTGACCGCATCGGGGTCAACCCCAAAACCATGATTTTGTGTGGTGATCTCGGAGCGTCCTGTCTCGAGATTTTTGACCGGATGATTGAGACCGCGATGTCCGTGATGCATCTTAAAAGTAGGGATATCGTTGGCGAGTGCCAACAACTGATGACCCAAACAGATACCAAAGAGTGGCTTACCTTCTTTCATCACTTCTTTGACCAGGGAGACTGCATAGTCCATGGGAGACGGATCGCCCGGCCCGTTGGAGATAAAATACCCATGTGGATCAAATTGCTTTACTTCTTGCAAAGGGGTACGAGCTGGAAAGACCCGGACATAGGCCCCACGATCTACCATACACTGCAAGATATTTCTTTTGACCCCGTAGTCCATAACAGCGATCCGAATATCCGATGCGCTATTCCCCATTTCATAGGCGGCATGGGTACTGACCTTCGAAGCCAATTCCAGTCCATCCATATTGGGAACCTGTGCCAATTGCTTTTTGAGAGCGGCCACATCATCGGTCTCAGACGAAATGATACAGTTCATAGCCCCCTTGGTCCGAATATGAGCCACCAGTGAACGCGTGTCCACTCCTTGGATCGATACCATACCACTTTGTTGCAAGTAATCTTGTAGCGAAGCGGCCGCCTGACGTCTCGAATAGAGCGGCTCGAGATTGCGGCCGATCAATCCACTGATCTTGATGCTGTCAGATTCTACATCTAGATCCTTTACGCCATAGTTTCCGATATGCGCAGTGTTCATGATCAAGATTTGTCCAAAATAACTGGGGTCGGTAAACACCTCTTGATAACCGGTCATCCCGGTATTGAAGCAGATCTCTCCGGTAGTCGTGCCCAGGGCCCCAAAGGCCTGACCCTGATGAACCGACCCGTCAGCAAGTACTAACACAGCGGAAGAAGTAGATAAAGGCATAGGGTGAAATTAGCGGTAAAAACAAATTGCGCAAAAATAACCCCTTTACGGGGCTGTACGATCAAAGATGTACACAAATTATACCAAGGGCTCTTGCTGACTCAGACAATGAAAACTCCCTAATCCCCAGATGATATCGACCGAGTCGATACCCACTACCTCGCGCCCGGGAAAACATTGCTCGATGATCCGCAAGGCGATCTCATCTTGCTTACAATGGAATACAGGCACGATCACCGACCGGTTGGCAATGTAAAAATTAGCATAAGAACAAGGAAGTCGCTGGTCTTCGTAATGGAGCGCCGTGGGCATGGGCAACTCTACAACGGTTAGCGAGCGATTACCGGTTAATCGCATGGCCTTTAACTGACGAAGATTGGTTTGTAAGCGTTCGTAGTTTTCTTCTGAACGATCGGATTCTACTGTGGTCAGTACCGTATCGACATTCACAAAACGAACCGTATCATCAATATGACCATCGGTATCGTCCCCAACAATGCCCTCGTCTACCCAAAGGATCTGCTCCACTCCATAATAGTTACGTAAATAATTTTCGATCTGCTCTTGATTCAGCTGCGGATTACGGTTGGGATTTAATAGACAAGCCGTGGATGTTAGTAAGGCCCCCGCCCCGTTGAATTCAACACTTCCGCCTTCCATGACGATCCCGGGATGCCATACCGGTAAAGAATAGTGCTCGGCAATACGCGTAGGGATAACATCATCGAGATCGTAGGGCGGGTATTTATTTCCCCAGGCATTATAGCCCCAATCGACGATCCCTTTTTTTTGCGCGGCATTCGGATTGATCAAAAAGGCAGGACCATGATCACGACACCAGGCATCGTTGGTGGGATGCAAAAAGAACTCCACTCTCGAAAGATCCACATCAAAACGAAGCAGCCAATCAGTGGCTTGCTGTTGCATGAGCTGATCGACCACATTGATCCTGACAAGTTCGCCCTTGGTCAGTTCCTTGATAAACTTCACATAGCTCGGATAGATCGAATTGATCTTGCCTGGCCAAGACGCTTCCTTGTGCGGCCAGCTGAGCCAGGTGGCCACATGGGGTGCGAATTCGGCCGGAAAATAATACCCCAGCTCCTTGGGTGTATGCAGATCAGTTTTCATCGACATATCGCTTGGTAATAGGCTGGTAAGAATCGATACGCCTGTCACGTAAAAAGGGCCAATGCGTTCGATAATGATCGGTCTTGGAGAGATCTACATTCACTACCACTGTCTCCTCTTTATCATGCGATCCCTGCCATACTAGGGTCCCAAAAGGATTGGATACAAATGAACCACCCCAGAACTGCATGGCACCATTTTGCTCCAACCCCACCCGATTAACACTTACCACATGCACTCCATTGGCCACAGCATGGCTGCGCTGCATGGTTTGCCAAGCCCCATACTGTTCGGTATTGGTAGCAGGGTCTTGACTGGTTGCCCATCCTATGGCCGTTGGGTAAAATAAGATCTCAGCTCCCATTAGGGCGGTAATTCGAGCCGCCTCGGGATACCACTGATCCCAACAGATCAGCACCCCAATGGTGGCAAATTTTGTCTTGAATACTTTATAGCCCAGATCGCCAGGCGTAAAATAGAATTTTTCGTAGTAGGCCGGATCGTCCGGGATATGCATTTTTCGATACTTGCCCAGATACGTTCCATCGGCATCGATAACCGCAGTAGTGTTATGGTAAAGCCCCTCTGCCCTTTTTTCGAATAACGAGGCAATGATCACAACGCCCAGTCGGCTGGCAACTTGTTGCAAGGCCTCGGTGGAGGGGCCTGGGATCGGCTCGGCCAATTGAAAATTTTCATAGGCCTCTACATCACAAAAATAAAGGGAGGTAAAAAGCTCCTGGAGACAGACTAGTTGCGCTCCTTTGGCGGCCGCCTTTTCGATTTCCTGAATGGCCTTGCTCAGATTGGCGGCCTTGTCTGCCGTGCAACTCATCTGGACCAATCCTACGGATACAGATCTCATAGCCAATGTTTGTGCGACAAAAATAACTGATTGCTTTCACTGGTCATCTAAAATATCGGCCGAACACTAGGGCCAAAAAAAATGCCCCTCAAGAAGAAGGGCATTATAATACAATTTGCTAAAGGATTATTCGGCAGCAGGCGTAGACGCAGCACTGGCTTCAGCGACAGCAGGTGTCTCGGCAGGAGCCGTAGCCTTTTTACGGGCACCGGAGCGACGGGTCTTTTTGGCCGTTGCTTTTTCTTCTCCTTTTCCTTTGCCGTAGATCTCGTTGAAATCGACCAGTTCGATCATCGCCGTATCGGCGTTATCACCGACACGAAAACGCAATTTAATAATACGCGTATAGCCACCGGGGCGACCAGCCACTTTCTCGGCCACCGCGCCAAAGAGTTCCTTAACGGCCTCTTTGTCTTGCAGGTAGCTGAAAACCACGCGGCGCTGATTGGTGGTGTTTTCCTTTGCTTTAGTGATGATGGGTTCTACATACACACGCAGGGCCTTGGCCTTGGCGGTAGTGGTTACAATTCGCTTGTGGGCAATAAGCTGACAAGCCAGATTGCTCAGCAGGGCATCGCGATGGGCTTTCTTTCTGCCGAGGTTGTTTACTTTGTCTCCGTGACGCATGACGTTTTGTTTTTATGAACACTGCACCGTGTCAGGAATTGCAGTGGTTGCTTTTCGTTAAGAAAAGCGTTAATGAATATGATTAAAATTCACTCAGGTCGATACCCAGTTTTACCAAGTCCATACCAAAGTGCAACCCTCTTTCAGAGAGAACCTGCTCGATCTCGGAGAGAGACTTCTGTCCGAAGTTGCGGAACTTCATCAGGTCTTCTTGCTCGTATTGAACCAATTCACTCAAGGAATTGATCTTGGCGGCTTTTAGACAGTTAAAGGCGCGAACAGAAAGATCGAGATCTTCGAGCGGGGTCTTCAGCACTTTGCGCAACTGAAGGGTTTGCTCATCGACCAGGTCTTCTTTCTTCTCTTCTTTATTATCGAAGGTGATGTTCTCGTCAGTAATGATCATCAGGTGCTGAATGAGAATACGGGAAGCTTGTTTAACAGCTTCTTCGGGATGAATGGTTCCGTCGGTCGCCACCTCCATGATCAACTTTTCAAAGTCAGTACGCTGCTCTACACGGGTATTCTCGATGCTGTATTTTACATTCTTGATGGGCGTGTAGATCGCGTCGACAGGAATATAACCCAGAGGAGCTTCTTTGGGCTTATTATCTTCTGCAGACACATACCCACGTCCTTTTCCAATGGTCAATTCCATCTCAAGACAGGCCGTACTATCGAGCGTACAGATCAACAGATCGGGATTCATGATCTGGAAAGATTGCGTATTCTCTCCGATCAGAGCGGCCGTGAATTCAGTTTTATTCTTAATGGAAAGATTGATCTTTTCGGAGCTAAGGTCTTGGTCTCCTATCTTCTTGAAACGAACCTGCTTTAAATTGAGCAGCAGCTCTACCACGTCTTCGCTGATCCCTTTAAGGGTGGCGAACTCATGATCGACCCCTTCGATCTTAACGCCAACGATGGCGTATCCTTCGAGCGAGTTGAGCAATACACGACGCAGTGCGTTTCCAATGGTAACACCATAACCGGGTTCCAATGGGCGAAACTCGAACAGCGCGTTAAAGTCAGACGCTTTTTGAAGAATGATCTTATCGGGTTTTTGAAAATTCAGGATGGCCATATTGATTGCTTTAAATGTTAAAGAATGAACTCCTCAGCTATTACTTGGAGTACAATTCGACAATAAGTTGTTCCTTGATATTCTCGGGCACGTTCTCTCTTTCTGGATAAGCAATAAAAGTTCCCTTGCACTCCGTCTCATTAAAATCGAGCCAATTGTACTTGGGATTCTTTCCCCGCACGGCACCCGAAATAGAGGCACGCTCCTTGCTACTGATCTTGACGGTGATCATGTCTCCTGGCTTCAATTGAAAAGAAGGCACGTTCACCACCTTTCCATTGACCTCGACATGCTTGTGGCTAACCAGCTGACGAGCAGCGGGACGAGAGGGAGCGATTCCCATACGGAAAACCGTATTATCCAAACGAGCTTCGAGCAATTGGATCAGGTTTTCACCGGTAACCCCTTTGCGACGAGCCGCTTCTTCGAAGGTTTTACGGAATTGTTTCTCTAACACCCCATAGGTGTATTTGGCCTTTTGCTTCTCGCGCAATTGCAAGGCATATTCGCCAAGCGATTTACGTTTACGCTTTTCGCCGTGTTGACCGGGAGGATTACTGTTCTTTCCCAGCCATTTTCCATTACCCAGGATGGGCTCCCCAAAAATGCGGGAGATCTTGGTCTTAGGACCATTGTACCTTGCCATAGTGATTGTTCATTTAAGCTTTTTTAGAAACCGGTGTCGCGATCGGTAAAAAGCTTTGAAAAAATTAATCGCGCACCCTTTGATAAAATGAAACGCTGATGGCGTATGTCTATTATACTCTTCTCTTTTTGGGCGGACGGCAACCATTATGAGGTAGCGGTGTTACATCCTTGATCATCACCACTTCGATTCCGCTTTGAGACAAAGAACGGATGGCACCCTCACGACCGGAACCGGGTCCTTTTACATATACATCTACCCGCTTAAGACCGGCATCGAAAGCAGCACGAGCAGCATCGGCAGCAGCCATTTGAGCGGCATACGGTGTGTTTTTCTTAGATCCGCGGAATCCCATCTTCCCGGCACTACTCCAAGAGATCACCTGACCAGTCTTATTGGTAAGACTGATGATGATGTTATTGAAGGTGGCAGAGATATGAGCGTCGCCATAGGAGTCAACTTTAACGACTCTTTTCTTTGCGGCGACCTTAGCGCTGGGTTGCTGTTGTTGTGCTTTTGCCATGATGATTAAACTCTTCGGTTAATTATTTTTTAGCGGCCTTCTTCTTACCGGCCACGGTTTTACGTTTTCCTTTTCTGGTACGGCTGTTGGTCTTGGTACGCTGACCACGAACCGGCAATCCCTTACGATGGCGCAGGCCACGGTAGCAGGCAATATCAAGCAAACGCTTGATACTCATTTGTACTTCGGAGCGAAGCTGTCCTTCTACTTTCAGCTCTTCGGTGATCACAGAACGAATGGCATTAAGCTCATCGTCATTCCATTCATTCACCTTCTTGCTGCGATCAATGTTATGCTTGTCTAAAATATAACGGGCAGTGGCAGGACCAATTCCGTAGATATAGGTGAGACCGATCTCTCCTCTTTTGTTTTTTGGTAAATCAACACCGGCAATACGAGCCATAATTGTTTGTTATTGTTGAGTAGGTTATAAACGTAGATTAGCCCTGGCGTTGCTTAAAGCGAGGGTTCTTTTTGTTAATGATGTACAGCTTGCCTTTGCGACGAACGATCTTACAGTCGACGCTGCGTTTTTTAATGGAGGCTCTTACTTTCATCTTGTTTTATTTTTCGGTCTTATTTATATCGAAAATTGATCCGTCCCCTAGTCAGATCGTATGGAGAAAGCTCTACACCCACTTTATCTCCGGGAAGAATACGGATGTAGTGCATCCTCATTTTTCCAGAGATGGTTGCCAAGATTTCGTGACCGTTTTCGAGCTTTACACGGAACATAGCATTTGACAATGCCTCCAAAATAATTCCGTCTTGCTTGATCAGCGGTTGTTTCGACATACGATTTTAGGGGGTGCAAAGATAGGTCGTTATCAGGGAATAACGAAGAAAATCGCCGAATTTTTCCCCGCTGGTGGAAAACCTGTGACGCGGGGAGGAGAAAATACTATAATAAAATGATAATCAATTTTTTAAGAGGGTGTCGTCATTTTATGACGCGCTAACCCCTACTCGGCCCAGCTCATTAC
>Ga0194130_10001874_pt1 | contig 32155 bp, 37 predicted proteins | sample TA2KigsurfametaG_FD_160084 | JGI IMG/M metagenome (GOLD analysis project Ga0194130, IMG submission 160084) | Freshwater microbial communities from Lake Tanganyika, Tanzania - TA2015050 Kigoma 12 surface | ecosystem: Environmental > Aquatic > Freshwater > Lake | place: Tanzania: Lake Tanganyika...
AAGGGTAGAAATTCTATTGCTAAAGGTAGTTTCAATATTGAGTACTTTCAAATCGGTGATTCTGAATTTGATTATAATCTTGTTTACTCAGGATTAACAGGACAAACAACTCATCAAAGAGTACTATCCCCATTTGATAAAGAAACGGGTTTAAAATATCCATATAAAATAAGTTCCGCAACTAGTGGAACAACTTATGGTACACCTGTTCAACAATCTACTACAGATACAATTAGAAACGTGATGGGTCCAGCCGGATTTGTTTCAGAGTTTAATTTATTTGAATCATGTAGTACAGGTTCTACTAATACAACTATTGAATGTGAAAGACAAAGTATTAGTAAAACATCTTTGACTGGAGGAACATCATCAATAGAAGTTTTGACTGGTGCTAGTTTTAACAACTGTGAATATATTACAATTGTATTTGATGACTTTTGTTCATCATTACCAATATTAACAGGAAACTCAAGTAGTTTAGTATATAGAATTGAAAGTATTTCTGGTAATACTTTAAATTTAGATAGGCCATTACCAAATGTATCAAGTGCAACAGGATTTACAAACGTACAAGTTGTATGTAATAAATGTGAAATCGAATACCCCCCAAGTGAATTAATAGATGGTTGTATACCTTATCCTGTTGATAACTTAGAACAACAAAATCCTTGGACTTTGAATATTGTATGGGGACAAAAACCCGCAGGTGCGGATGTAGGAGGAACAAACGAAAGTCTATCGGGGTACACAAGTAATAGATTTGTTTCCACAAAAGAATTTTTGGGATACACTTCTACAGGTCAAACATTTGAAAATTTAACAGGTGGAACTATCAGTCCATTTAGTTCAAAAACAATTGGAACTGGTTTTAAAAATTCATTAAACGAATTGATTGAGGTTTCACCAAAAGAACAAAGATGTGTTGCAATTATACATTATTCTGAATTAGGTGATTTAATAAATGAACCTGAAAGATTTTTTAAGTATGATGATTATATAAGTTATAAAACAGGTACCACAGGTGATGATATTTCCTTAGTAACGGATAGAGATGGTGATGATATAAGTGACACACAATATTTTGAAGTTTATATTCCATTTATTCATTACCACAGAAATACTGGTACAACTTATGGTGCGTTGTTCTATATGGACACCACAGATTATTATGTTAGATCAACAAAGAATGATAGACATGATTTATTATTTAGATATCTAATTGATGAACAAAATAATAGAGTTGGTAAAGTATTCCCAAAAAATAAAATAGTTGTATTTGATGACCAAGAATTGGTTGCGATATTGGATTATAGAAGTAACAGAAAGTTCACATTAGGTGCACCAAAAGTGACTACTGTACCAAGTAATGACACAGCAGTGAATTCTTTAATATCAGGCACAACTGAACAGACTTTTTATGTAACATACATGTTGTGTGAAACAAGTGGTACAACCTCACCACTTAATACGTTACCATGTAATTATTTTGTTAAATTATCTGTTAATGGTACTTCAGATAGTACTTGCCAATCAGTAACATACCCATCAAGTATTAACATTAAATTTAGTGGAAACACATTTAATTATTTTAGTGGAGATGGTTTCTTAACACAATTTAAACCAAAACGTTTTTTTATTTTGGTTCAAGATACAACAAACAATACAGATAAATTACCAACATCTGATGATTGGAAAATTATTGATTTTACAACTGATGCGGGTGGTGATGGAACATCATATTTAAGTGCAACAGGTTTAACAGGTACAACATTTACAATAACAAATGCAATGTTTACTGGTGCAACTTCCTTTGATTTGGAAACATACATGGGTTTAAATTATTTGTTAAGTGGGACAACAGTAGATTCACAATTTGGTGACGAACAACCATTTCCTGGTAGTATAAGATTAGTTAGAGCAAGTGATGTTGAACAAATGAATTTTTTAATAAATCTACCGAGTACACAATTCACACAAACACAAAATCCAACTTATGTAAGTGGTAACAAATATCTTACTGAAATTGTATTACTCGATTCTAATAAAGAGGTATTAGTAAAAAGTAAGGCCGCTGTTCCGGTAAAAAGAACTGGTACACAAGTTTTTTCACTTAGATTAGATTTTTAATATTTACTTATCGAAAAATATTATTTATATATTTTGATATGAGTATAGATATAAAATTTAAGAACAAACCAAAGATTTTAGGTTTAGACATATCAACCAAAACAATCGGTTTTGCGTTATTTGATATTACAGGTTCAAAACTTCTTGAACTAACTCATTTTTCCCCAAAAATCAAACCTCAACCTGAAGACAAAATTGAGGAATTAATCAAAAAAGCGGATGCATTCAAAAGACATATTGAAGGATATAAAGACGTTGGAATTACAAGAGTCATTATTGAAGAACCATTATTACAATCAAATAATATATTCACAGTAGGAACGTTGTTAAGATATAATACCTTAATACTTAAAAATTGTTATGATGTATTAGGAGTTTTACCAACATTTATTTCTACATACAATGCTAGAAAATTTGCCTTCCCCGATTTAGTTGGTAAAAATGATAAGAACAGAAATGTTTTATTCGGTGGTTATCCCAAAGACATTGATAAAAAACATATTATTTGGGAACACGTTAATGCGGTTTGTCCTGAAGTAGGTTGGTTGTATGGAAAGACAGGTAATCTTAAAAAAGAGAACTACGATATGGCTGATGCCGCAACGGCGGTGATAGGTTATATTAATATGATTAAACAGGAAGAAAAATCCGGCAACTAACATTTCGTTATCAAATGATTTGATGATATATTTATACACAGGACGGGACCTATAGAAATATGGGTTTAGTTGGTGTTCCCCGGGGAGTGGTGTACCCGGGGATTTTTTTTTGAAAAAATTTTTAGTTATATTATTTCCTAAGTATGATAGAGCAAGAAGTAGACTATTCAGGGGTTATTGATATACTAGAAGATATCTTTGGTGATTATAAATTTCATAATGACTATCGAGGTCAAATATCCTTTGATTGTCCCGTCTGCTCTTATGATATAAAAGGACTTGAACATGGTGATGGTAAAGGTAATTTGGAGATAAACTATAAACATAGTGTTTATAAATGTTGGGTATGTGCCGAATCACACGAAACACATGGGTCACTTTTTAAACTGATAAAAAGATACGGAACGTCCAAACAATTAAAAAAATATCAATTACTTAGACCCGAGGATGTTGATTCACCTAAGAAAGTTTATAAACAAGTAAGATTACCAAAAGAATTTATACCATTTAAAGATGTAACATTAGGTCTTAAACTTACACCACAATATAAACAAGCAATCAATTACATTCGAAGTAGAAATATTACGGACGAAATGATTGAAAAATTTAATATTGGATTTTGTTATCAAGGACCTTATGAATATAGAATAATCATACCATCTTATGATAAAGATAAAAACTTGAATTATTTCGTTGCACGTTCTTATCTGTTAAAAACAAAAATGAAATATAAAAATCCTGAAATCGATAAAGAGAGTTTAATATGGAACGAACATTTAATAAATTGGGAAGAACCAATTTATATTGTTGAGGGTGCGTTTGATTCTATTTTTTTAAATAACTCAATACCGATGCTGGGAAAATATATGACACAGAATCTTTTCGATAGACTTTATAATTTGTCAAAAAAAGTTATTATAGTGTTAGATCCGGATGCTTGGAGTGACGCTGAAAAATTATATCATAAACTTAATTGTGGTAAGTTAATGGGAAAGGTTTGGATTGTAAAATTAGAAGGTGATAAAGATATTGCAGACCTCAAAGGAGATTTGGGTCTATATAAAGTAAAACAATTAGATTAATGGATTTAAAACAAATTTCAAAAGAAATAAATGAGCTTTTAGAACAAAGAAGAAAGGAACTTGATATAACATTTGTTGAAGAAGAACACATTTATTATATGAGAGATACCGAAGGTATCCTTAGAAAAACATTTCCCTCGGTTTCTAAACTTATAAAAAAATTTCATAAACCATTTGATGCGGAAGGAACGGCATTAAGAATGTGTGGAGGTGACCCTGAAGCGGCGGCACAATTACAAGAACAATGGAGAGATTTGGGTAAGTATGCAACGAACATGGGGAGTAGAGTTCATTTTGAACTTGAAATCGATGCAATTAATAGAAACGGAAATTACAAAGATGTAAGACAACCAATATTTGAGTGTGATGAAACACAACTTACAAGAAGTGATAATATGATAAAAGCGGGAAAAGATTTTCTCACTCTTATGGAAGAAAGGGGAGCCATACTTCTTGATACTGAAATTGTTTTAGGTGATAATGAGTTGGGTTATACCGGACAACCAGATAAGTGTTGGTTGATGATGAACAAAGAGCAAACAGATTTTGGTTTGGTGATAACTGATTGGAAAACAAATCAACCTAAAAATTTTGAGGTTCATCATTACACAGGAAAAATGTACTCACCTTTTGGTGAATATGATGATACGGCATTGAGTCATTATTATTTACAATTACCATTGTATGCAAGACTTTTATTAAAAATGTTGAAGGGTACAAAATATGAAGATTTAAAGTTATTAGGTTGTGTTATTGTACTCTTAAAAGAAGATGGTACGTATCTTGAATATAAAGTACCACAGAAAGTAAATAACTTAGTAATGGATATTGATATCACAAAATATATTAATTATGGTAAAAAAACTTATACATATCGCTGATATACATATTAGAACATTTCAATTACATGATTTATATAAGAAACAATTTGAACTTCTTATTGAACATTTAAAAAAAGAAACAAAAGAATATGATTATGATGAGACTCGTGTTGTTATTGCTGGCGACATTGCTCATCAAAAGATAAACATTTCTAATGAACAGATGATGTTAACGTCGTGGTTTATCACACAACTTATTGATTATATAGGTAAAGTTGTGATTATACCTGGTAATCACGATTTTTTAGAAAATAACACACAAAGAATGGATAGCATCACACCAATTGTTGAATTACTTAATCGAAAAGAAATTCAATACTACAAGGATAGTGGTGTATACAAAGATGAAAATATCAACTGGGTGGTTTACTCACTTTACCAACACAATGAAAGACCACAATTTGAAAAATCTATTGATGGAGAAATTAATGTTGGGTTGTTTCACGGAGTAGTCCAAGGAATGTCAACCGATATGGGATTTCAATTTGAGGATGGTTATGATAGATTAAACTTTGTTGATTTAGATGTACTTCTTTGTGGAGATATTCATAAAAGACAACAGTTTAAATTACCTAACGGAGGTAAGGCAATTATGGTTGGTTCTCTAATCCAACAAAATTTCGGTGAAACTGTGACAAATCACGGTTATGGGATATACGATATTGAGAATGATGAATATTCGTTTTATGATTTACCAAACGAACAACCATTTTTACATTTCACAATAAACGATATTAAAGATATCGAAACAGAAAATGAAATTTTAATTAATAAATAATATGAGAATTGGTTTTATAGGATTAGGTAAACTCGGTTTACCATGTGCATTAGCAATCAATCAAAAAGGACACCAAGTTTGGGGATATGATATTAACCCACAAGTGAAGGACATATTAGAATCTAAGATTCTTCCATATAAAGAAAAAGGTGCAGACGAACTACTCACATTTCACTCAATAAATTTTGGATTAGTAGAGGATGTTGTTTTTAATAGTGATATAATTTTTGTACCCATCCAAACACCTCACGAATATATCTATGAAGGTTGCACAAGAATACCAGATAAAAGAGACGATTTTGATTATACATCTTTAAAAGAGGGAATTAAAAATTTATCTGATGAAATAGAAAAACAATCAAACGATAAAATTGTCGTTATTATTTCCACAGTGTTACCTGGTACAATTGACAGAGAAATAAAACCGTTAATTGATGGTAACAATAAGTTTAAACTTTGCTATAACCCGTTCTTTATTGCGATGGGTACAACAATTGACGATTTCCTAAACCCTGAATTTGTGTTATTTGGTACAGATTCTGACGACGCTCGTAAACTAGTAAAAAGATTTTATTCAACGATACACTCAAAACCATTTTACGAAACCTCAATTAAAAACGCAGAATTAATCAAGGTTACATACAACACATTTATTGGGATGAAAATAGTTTTCTCAAATACAATTATGGAAATGTGTCATAAAGTTGGTGCAAATGTGGATGAGGTTTTAGGTGGGTTAAAATTAGCAAACAATAGAATCATATCTACAAAATATCTAAATGGAGGTATGGGAGATGGTGGAGGCTGTCATCCGAGAGATAATATCGCGATGAGTTGGTTAGCAGATAAAATTAATTTATCACATAATTTTTTTGAAGATATTATGAAAGCTAGAGAGGAACAAACAGAGTTTTTGGTGGATATTATCACACAACATAATGGACCATATTATATATTGGGGAAAACATTTAAAGAAGAAACAAATTTGATATTAGGTTCACCCGCAATTCTTTTGGGTAACATACTAAAAGAAAAGAATATTGAATTTACACATTATGATCCCTTTGTTGATAATGTGATACCTGAATTTAAAGTGGGCACCTATTTTATTGCAACACGACACTCTGAATTTAATAGATTTAAGTTTCCTGATGGCTCGGTTGTAATAGATGTTTGGAGATATCTTGATTTAAATAATAATAAAATAAAATACATAAGAGTGGGAAATTAAATGATAAAGACAATACAGTTTAATAACGATGAGTAATATTCTAACAGGAATATTTAAAAAAATATGAAAAAGAAAACCACAATGGTCTTAGACGATGAGTTTATTCTTTATTGTCAATTGAATAATATTGTTAATGTAGAAAAATTAGCTACAGAGACTTTTAAACGGGGGTTTTCGGCGTTAAAATATCCCGAAACACCAATCAGTGCAAGTAAACAAAAAATTATAGAAAAAGAAATTATTAAAGAGGTGCCCATTGAGGTAATTAAGGAAGTTATTGTTGAAAAAATCGTGGAGAAAGAGATTATAAAAGAGGTTCCTGTTGAAAAAATTATAGAAGTTATTAAAGAAGTTCCTGTTCAAGTGAAAGGAGAGACACAAATAATCACAAAAGAAGTTATTAAAGAAGTAAAAGTGGAAGTTCCCGTTGTAAAAGAAATCAACAATACAGCAGAAATTGACAAATTAAAAGAAGAAAATAAAAAATTAAAATCTGAATTAGAAAAAATTCAGCAATCACTTGATAAATTCAATAAGGCAAAATACATGAAAAATAGTGATTTAGGTAGCCTTTATTCCGAATAGATTTTTAATACGAACTTTTTTTCTTATATTATATTATATTAAAATGATAAAGTATGGATATATTACTATTATGGATTCTCACCGCATATGGAATGACATCAATTATTGTGTGGGGATCAATTTTCGAATCAACAAGAGAATTTATTAAGAAACGTTCTAAGTTTTTTGGAGACTTAGTAAGTTGTACATTATGTACATCAACTTGGGTTGGTTTTTTTATGTCTCTTGTATTAGGAGGTTTGGTTACTAATGTATTAAGTGTACATTGGTTATTAGGTGTTTTCTTTGACGGAATGTTTACAGCTGGTTCAGTTTGGGCACTTAACGCCATAATCGAGTTCTTCGAGGAGAGTAGACTAAAATAATTTTAATGCCATTTTTAAGAGGAGCAAGTTTCAATGACGGACCAGTTAGAAGTGCCGTAATAGATTTTTTTAATAATAATTTTGGTGTATTATTAAATGAAACACCACATGAAATGAAAGTTATTGACTTAACAGGTGCAACAGAAACTCTGTTAGGTGTGGAAGTAGAAGGTGGAGGTTGGACCGGTTGTTTTTGGAAGAATGAAAAATATTGTATGATTTCAAATACAGGATTTCCAACTATAAACATACCAATTAGAAAACACAAGTATTGGATGCAGGTTTATAGTTTTTATGGTAAAATAAAAGAAAATCCATCTTATGATAAAAACATTTTTGTAAGAGCGAATAAAGATTTTACACAAATGATTGTCATAAGACCTGAAACAGTTAGAAACCCCGATAAAGTACTTAAAACAACATTTCAACCAAACAACAGTAACGAACCTGAAGATTGGTTATCATTTAAAAAAGAAGACGTAGAAACATATAATTTAACTAATGGAGAGTGGAAACTCGACAAATAATATGAAATATCAAAATCCCTTTATAAAAGTTACGTGGGAAGATACTCCTGAAAATTTTACTCCTGAGAAAATCAGAAGAGTAAAGTCGTATTTTCAAGATAAATATAAAACCAAATCTATACAGGTTATCACAAAAACCTTATCGAATAAATCTACTATTAAATTAGAGTCATTAGAGGCGTCGGATAGTATTTTAGACCATCAATACCAAAAGAAATTAATGAAGGAATTCATTAAAGAAAATGATATTCAAACCAAATGGGAGTTAATTGATAGATTGGATAACAGAGTTAATGGTGAAATCGACAAACTAAATCAAAACAAAGTAAGATATAATAAGTGGTACATTAAGAAAGTAGAGTTTTCTAACTTCCTTTCTTTTGGTGATAATAATACCATTGACTACACGGACTTAGATGGTATAACTGTTATCGAATCCACTCCCAAAAATTTTGGTGGTAAATCTACATCATCAGTCGACTTGTTGATGTTCTTATTTTTTAATTCTACAACCAAAACAAAAACTGCGGGTGAAATCTTTAACAAATTCACAGATAAAGATGAGGTTAGTGTAAGAGGTGAAATTACTATAGACGGAGATGATTATGTTATTGAGAGAAAGTTATCAAGAAAGAAAACCAAATCAAATGATTTTAATGTAACCAATAAACTTGAATTCTACAAAAGAAAAGAAGATGGTACTATAGAAAATTTGACGGGTGAACAAAGAAGAGAAACAGAATCTTTCATATCATCAGCAATCGGAAGTGAGGAAGATTTTCTTTCTACAATTATGACAACCGGAAATAATTTAGAACAATTAATAGAATCTAAACCAACGGCAAGAGGTCAAATATTAACTAAATTTATGGGATTGGAAAGTCTACGTGAAAAGGAGGAAATAGCGAAAAACATTTATAATGATTGGAGTAAGAAATTAGTTTCTAATGTTTATAATATTACACAATTAGATATTGACAACACATCATATCAAGATAGTATTACTAATTCAGAAAATGAAATTGAGAGACTCAATAATGAATTAGGTAGATTAGAAAAAAAATTACAGACTCTTGAAACAAGAAAAGATAAATTACTAAGTTCAAAGAATAATGATGTCGATCAAGACTTGATTAAAACAAATCCAACGTTATTAAAAAGAGAAATAGATGATTTAATTTCACAAAGAGAAGGTAGTAAAAGAAATGCCGATTCGGTAAGTGTTATCGAACCGTCAAAATATTATGATGAAGATACACATAAAGAACTGAGAGGTAAATTATCCAACCTTCAAGGAATTGATGCTGCTTTAAAATACGAAAAAAGTGATAAAGAAAGATTAATCAAACAACTTACTGAGGGTACGATATGTCCAACATGTAAAAGAGCGTTGGAAGATGTTGACCACACTGATGAAATTGAAAATATCAAAAAACAGATTGAGGAACTATTAAAGGACATTAAATCAAATCAAGATAAGTACGATGAACTCAAAAAAGAATGTGATGGATATGAAACTTTAAAAACGGAATTTGATAATTACGAAAGAAATAAACTTCGTAAAGCTCGTTACGAATTAGAGGTTGACCAGAAGCAACTTGAAATTGATTCAAAACAATCTAAGTTAGACAATTACGAAAGTAACAAAAAGAAACTTGAAGAGAATCAAAAGATAGATGGAGAAATAATTGCTTTGAGGTCACAAATTGAGACTTCAAATGCAGACATCAGAATTGCAAATAGTTCAATAGAAAAACACAAAACTAATATCACAACAATGACCGAAAAGATAAGAGTTAATAATGAACTAATTGTAAAAATTAAATCTGAAGAAGAATTGTCTGGTGTTTTTAAAACTTATCTAACAGTATTCGGTAAGAATGGAATTTCGAAAGTTATTATGAAAAACATGATACCACTTTTAAATCAAGAGCTTTATCGTTTGTTGGTTGATAGTTGTCATTTTATATTAGAACTTAACGTTAATGATAAAAATGAAGTGGAATTTCTAATGATTGATACAGAGACTAGAATTATAAAACCATTGAACGCTGGTTCAGGATATGAGAGAACAATATCATCACTAGCACTTCGTAGTGTTTTGACTAAAATTTCATCACTACCTAAACCAAACATTGTTGTAATGGATGAAGTATTTGGAAAAATTGCAGACGAAAACTTAGAAATGGTTGGTGAATTCTTCAAGAAAATTAAAAATTATTTCGAACACATATTGGTCATATCACACAATTCACTAATCAGAAACTGGTCGGATAATATCATTATGATTAAGAAAGACGACAATATATCATCTATAGATTTTATTACCACAAAAATATCTTAATTTGTTTTTTAATTTATTTTTGTGTATTTTTGGTAAAAACATGACAATTATGACAGAACTAAAAGATATTAAAGACTTTAACCTATATGCAAAAGATAATGGGATTGGATCATTGAAACTACACAATTACAACAAAATGATTGAAAGTAGTTTAACACCATACATTTTGGAGGAGAGACAGATGAACGTTACGGTTATGGATGTTTTTTCCCGATTAATGATGGAAAGGATTATTTGGGTTGCAGGTGAAGTAAATGACCACATGTCAACTATCGTACAAGCCCAATTAATGTTTTTGGATAGTATTGACAACAATGACATTACGATGCATATTGATAGTCCCGGTGGTTCTGTAAAATCAGGTTTATCTATGGTTAATGTGATGGAATATATCAAATCTGACATGAAAACAATTTGTACAGGTATGGCAGCATCTATGGGTTCTGTATTATTAGGCGCAGGAACAAAGGGAAAAAGAGGGGCGTTAGAAGATGCGGAAATCATGTTACACCAATCATCAGGAGGTGCGGTAGGTAACATTCAAGACGCGGAAATCACAATGAAGTGGTGGAAAAAGAAAAATGAACGTCTTTTTGAATTGTTGGGTAAGTACTGTGATAAATCAAAGGAAACAGTTATGGCTGACGCTTCGAGAGACTTTTGGTTAACCGCCGAGGAAGGTGTCAAATACGGTATCATTGATGAGGTGGTAAAAAAGAAATAGGATAGGTAATTAAGGGTTTATTTAAATAAGGGAGTCACTGGCTCCCTTATTTTTTTTCTAATATTTATAAGTAAAAGATTTACATATGAAAATTAATAAACAGGACATCCTTCTCGTTATTATCGTGATTTTGGCTGGTTATTCCATATTTCAGATGAATGGAATAAAAACCGATGTTGCGGGTTATAATGCGAAAATTGACTCAATTCAAAATGAAATCGATTCGGTTGAGATGGTAAACAAGGAAATTACCACACAAATTTTATCAATTGATAAAGACATTAACAATATCGATAATGATATTGATAAAGTAACAAAGAACATAACAATTATTAAAAATAACACAAATGAAAAAGTTGATGCTGTTAATGAGTTTACTTTTAGTGACCTCGCTAAGTTTTTCTCAGACCGATACGAAGGAAATGTTGGTGGTGCAGGACACGATAGTACCACTAAAAGTCCCAATCGCTAAACTAGTAATCAAAGACCTTATTAAGGGAGATGGTGCACTAGTTGAAATTAAAGAGTTAAATAAAGTCATTTTGATGAAAGATGACCAAATATCTTTAATGAAACAAAAGGATACTTTAAAAAATCAAAAAATTTCTAATCTTGAATTAATTATTAGTAAAAAAGACGAACAATTTAGTTTAGAGAGACAAAAATCCGAAAGTCTTTTAAAAGAATTGAAAGGTCAGAGAAGAAAGACGTTCTTATATAAAGTGGGTTCTTTTGTCGGTATCGTAGCCACATCGGTATTGCTTTTGAAATAAAATGAAAAAGATAATGGCCGACACCAAGACCTACACTCTTTTTATTTACGGAACATTCGAAGACCACGATGAGGTGGAATACTTCTGTATGGAGGTTATGTTAAATTCTCCTGCTATTAAAACTTTGAGGTATGTGATAGAAAATAATAATAATATAATTGTTATATTTGATTCAGACTTAGAACCTCATAATCTGTCAACGGAATTACTCACGTTTATGATAAACGATACAGTTAAATATTATTTTCTTTATCCACTTGACACTCTTGTTACAGCACATTTACCCGAGAAACTTAAGGATTTCATATTCAAACCACAGGAAGTACAAATGAATATTAGGGTGGAATATATAAAACCCAACAGAAAAGACTTCGACTTGGACGAGGTTTTGGAAAAAATAGAAAAGACCGGTTTAGATAGTCTAACCGACGACGAAAAGAATTTCCTCGACAGTTTTGGTAATTAGGTTTTTTTTTGTTATTTTTATTTTATAAGCAAAACTAAACCCGTATTTTTTATGAAGAAATCCATTATTGTAAGTACTGAGGAAATACAACAATACATAAAAGATATTCGTAAGATTCCTGTAATCTCACATAAACGTCAAGAAGAAATTTTTACCCAATTAAAAAATCCACAGATAACTAAAACAGATAGAAGTCGACTATTTGATGAATTGGTTGTTGGTAATTTACGTTTCGTGATTTCTGTTGCAAAAATGTATCAGAATCAAGGAATGGATATTATGGATTTAATTTCTGAAGGTAACATAGGTTTGATAAAGGCCGCGGAAAAGTTTAACCCCACTAGTGGATTAAAGTTTATTTCGTATGCGGTATGGTGGGTAAAACAATCTATAATGGCTTCTTTAAATGAAAATGCAAGAACCATTAGAATACCCTCCAATCTTGTACAAGAAGCTCAAAAGCAAAAAAGGAAAGAACAATCTTTAGAAGAGGACACCTTTTTAATATCAGATGATACAAACATCCCCCCAAGTAACTTACCATATTGTGTTGGGTTATTTAGTGAAATAAACGAAGATGGTGATACATTGATAGATGTTATACCAAATAAAAACGCTGAATCCCCTGAACAATATGTAAACTCAACAGAGGAAATAAAGAAAAAGGTCGAACTAATGTTATCCATTTTAGATCAAAGAGAAAGAACTATCATAATAAAATATTTTGGATTAACGGGTACAGAATCTAATTTAGAGGACTTAGGAGAGGAGTTTGGGTGTACTAAAGAAAGGATTAGACAACTTAAGGACAAAGCAATAAAGAAACTTAGAAACGAAAGTTTTGGTCTACTAAACTATTTATAAAAATAAAAAATTATCAAAATGAAAAAATTTGTAGAAAATAATTTTGTAATAATCGTACTCGTTATATCAATTTTAACTTTATTTAAGAGTTGTAATGACGGAAGACAAATATCTAAAATTCAAAAAGATATAAAAACAATAAAAGACTCTTCATTTACAAAACAAGAATTATCTATTATATTAAAAATTGAAGGTCTTAAATCAGAAAAAAGAATGATACAGGCGACAGACAGAAAGATATTAGATGTTCAACGTCAATCTCAGATAGACGAAGAATTATCAACTTTGTCTAAGCAAGTTCCTAAATGGTAAAATGAAAAATTGGTTAAACAAAAATTATAAAACATTAATTATTGCCGCGTTTTTGGTTCCTATTATAACCGTGGCAATTGTTTCCATATCACACGTAACGACGTGGTATGGTATATCAAATCCCGTTACATGGTCTGTATACCTTTCTATTGGTATTGAAATTGCGGCACTATCGGCATTAGCAGCCATTTCAGCAAATATGGGATCTAAGATATATTTCCCATTTGCTATTGTTACCTTAGTACAATTTATAGGTAACATATTTTTTGCGTATTCATACATAAACATTGATACACAACAATTCAAAGATTGGGTTGATTTGGTCTCCCCACTCGTAGAATTTTTAGGGGTTGAACCCACTGACTTTGTAGGACATAAAAGATTTTTAGCCTTTTTTGCTGGCGGTATGTTACCTGTAATTTCACTTTCATTTTTACACATGTTAGTGAAGTTCACTGAAGAAGATAGAAAAAAACAAAATGAAGTAATAGAACAACAATCAAAACCTGAAACGACCGTTCAGGCAAGTGATTTAGTTGGTGAAGTTTCAAGATTAAGATTAAGTGAAGAGGATTTAAAAAAATTAGAAGAGGTTTTACTTAACTCACCTCCACCAAATGAAAAATTAGTGGACGCATTTAAACGTCACGAAGAACATAAAATTGAAGAAGAAAAACTAAAGTCCGTTTCATTAAAAGAAGAGTGGGTACTTAATGATGAAGAAATTCTTAAAAGAGCCGAAGAAATTAAACATAGACAGATTTTAGTAAAGGCCCAAGAACTAAAAAATCAAAGAGAGGAAATACATGGTCCCGATGATTTAGAAGAAGAACCTACCGCATTAGCTAATAGTGAATATAGAGAAAACATAGATGTTGAATTAGTTGAAGAAGAGGTTGTTAATGATACACCAACTTCTATTGAAGAAAAAACATTAAACCTAAGACAGGTTGTTTTTGAACCAATAGAAGAGACAACAATATCTACAAAAGAAGAACAGAGAGAATTGTTATCTGAGATGATGAGAAATGACCAAGAGTTAGGTTTATATGATGAATCTTTATTCCCTAAAAAAATTATAGAAAATTCAAAAATTGAAGAAGTATTAGAACAAAAATTAATAACTCCTGCATTATCAGATGAGGAAGTTAGGGAAATGTTTATGGATGAATGGGAAAGAAAATTCGAGTTAGTTGAAGAGGAAGATTTTTCCACTATAGAACCCACTGAAGAAGAAATACAACAAAATTTTTCCACTATAGAACCAAATCCCGAAAATTTTTTCCAAGAAAACACAGAACAAGAATTTCATATATCGATTCAAGAAATCCCAACTCCGAATGTGAAAGAAGAAATAATTGAGAATACTTTTCCCGAACCAATACTAACACCAACTAATCCAGAAGGGTTAGTTGAAAAAAAAAATTTTTAACGGAGGAACATCACTTAGAGGTGGAGGTAAACTACCCCTTAAACACGGAAGATACTCAATCATCAGATTCGGTGGTACCAACCCAACCAATCTCAACCCCTGACGATTTATATTGGGAAACAGACGACACTAATCCAAATCAAATTATATATGATTTGGAGAATGATGAAATTATTATTCCCACTGACGAAGATATTATTACGACACCAACCTTAACCGATCAAACAATAATTAAGAAAATAGTTTCAAGAAATGTTGGTAATACAAGACGTAGACGTTTTAGATAAGTCTAAGTTAAATGTTGTAAAAAGGAAATCCAAAAAAACACAGATATTACTCTACGATACACAAAGAAGGGTTGATGATTTTATTCAAAAAATTAAGTATCGTAAAAATGGTAATTACCAAGATATACCCCATTTTGTCATTACTAAATTAGGAATGGTATATCAATTATTTGATAGTAATTACACCTCTAATACATTTGATAATCCCTCTTTAGATAGAAAACAAATAAAAATTGCAATAGAAAACCTTGGGTGGTTGAATAAAAACACCATTACGGGTTCATATAGTAATTGGATTGATGACCCCTATCGTTCAGAACCGCTTATAAAAAATTGGAGAAATCATTATTATTGGGATAAGTACAATGATATACAAATGGAGAAGGTTTCTGAATTATGTGAGTTCTTATGTGACAAACATCAGATTTTTAAACAACATGTACCATCTCAGGGATATCTTGAGAATATATCTAAATTTAACGGTATTGTATGTAAATCCAACTTTTCAAATATTTATACAGATATAAACCCATCATTTAATTTTAGAATATTATTTAATCATGCAAAATAGAAAAAACATAGGGTACGACGAGACCAAAAAGATGTTAAATGCATTAAGGAACCTTAATGAGTCAATTAGAATGAACAAAATTCTAAGTGAACAAGAAACACCTACGACATCAGATGTAAATAACGAAATAGATGTTATAAATGATGTTGACATCAAAATATTATCGTCTGATAAAATGGATATGAAACTATCTGATGAACACAAAAACGCAATATCAGGACTAATAGATTCTTTTAGACAACAAGTCTCAGAAATTGCTAATATGGAACCCGGTATAACCATAAACATGAATCAGATTAGATTAGATGGGTCAATTTCTAATGTTGATATTAGTTTTGTACTAATTGCGGGAGATGAATCTGGTTTTTATATAAATGCGGACATGTTAAAAATTGATGACGAAACACTTATGTCAATAGATAAATTATTTAAATTTCAGTTAGTATTTGAGGATACTATGAATCCAATAATAAGAGAAAGAAGTAATAATTAAAATGCCACTTACAGATTCAGATAAGAGAGAAATAGAAAGAATCACCAAAAAGGAGATTAAAGATTTCATGGATTCAACCCAAGCTCATAAGTTAGTTGTGGACATGGTAAAAAAAGAGATGGGTACTAGAGATATAAACGATAAAGTTATTGACTTATCAACTAAAGTTGTTGTTGAGTTATTCAAAACCCTGTGGCAAAGAAAGTCATTTTGGGAATCAGCACTAAAAAATGTTAAATAAAGAAAAAAATATTAGACCTGATATTGAGGGTGAAATGGATGAACTTCAAAGAGTTTCACAAGATTTGAAACGTGATGAAGGTATAGATATTTCTGTCGATGAGGTTATAAAATCTTTTGAAAATTCGGAGGAAGAAACCCTAACGGATGATGTTTGGGTTAAATTGGAGAATACAGAATCAAATGAAATAGAAAAAAATGATTGGGATTCGGTAACGGATATTGCTAAAAATTATAAAAAAACCAATCCAAAGAAACTTAAAAAGGTTATAGAAAGTGGTGAATATCGTAGACCATTAATTTTAAAATTGGGAGATAGATACATTTTAGTTGCTGGAAACACAAGATTATCAACCGCTGCGGCAATGGGGGTAAATCCAAAAGTTTTCATTGGACAGGTGGAAGTGGATAACGAATTAGATGAGAAATGGTCTGAGAAATATAAAAAATCAATAGATTGTAATAATCCAAAGGGCTTCAGTCAAAGAGCACATTGTCAGGGTAAAAAGAAAGAAACCAAAGAATCAATGGGAGCCGATTCCGCCGGCGCATTTTCCGCACCCGCATTTAGTGGTGTAATTAAGAAAAAAGACATTTATAATCCAAAAAACTTTAAAAAGTACAACATAAATGAGGACGAAGTAAGGGAAGCAACAGACGCGTCATCATCGGGAGCATATGATGTACCATTTGGAAATGGGGGTAAAAATCCCTTAAAGATTAATGGTCCTGATAGTGTTAAAAAATCACGAGCTGTAAAAGATAAGAATTTTCCAAAATGGGGTGGACCGGGTGGTATTTTTATAAAAATTAAAGAGAAGTGTAAAAAATATCCATACTGTAATCAGGGAGATATTAATGCAATAGAATTACTTGAGATTAAGGATGAAGTAGTTGAAATATCAGAAAAATTCGGTATACCATATAAAGAAATGGAGAAAACCGTATTAAATGAAATAAATAAGATATTTATAAGTATGAATTTATCAGACATCAATTCATTGATAGAAAGTATTGCTAAAGACGAAGTAAAGAAAACAATTCTTTCTGAGTCAGAAAACAGCAAAAAAGAAGTTTACCACATTAAACTTGAGGGTGAACCTATCGATACTTTTAAAAGTAAAGAAGAGGCTGAAGAAGCTTTACCAAAATATCAATCAAAAGAAAAGGGTGAACTTATAATTGAACCTGAAGTCTATGAATCATATCAAGATATGATTGAAAAAATGGACCTAATGGGACAAGAATTACAAGAAAAAGAAAATCAAAATATGGAAAATCAACAACCAATGGAGGGAAATGCCTTCGCTTATGCCGCATTAAAAGCAAAAGAAGCGGGTAAAAAAAGTTTTAAATTTAAAGGTAAAGAACATGATGTTGAAGAATCATGGAAACAACTTGAAGAAGAAGAGGGTATGTGTTATGAGTGTGGTGATAAATCTATGGAAGAAAAATTAGTTGGTAAACAAAAGAAATTGGATATGGATAAAGATGGTGATATTGGTGCTGACGATTTATCAAAACTAAGAGATATGAAAGAAGATGATGATGAAGAAGATATGGTTTTCATTATATGGTCAAAATATAGTGAAGATGCATACAAAGAACATCAACCCGATACCTTTTCAGATGAATTTGAATATGCTGATAATGTAATTAATCATGTTGTACAATCTGCAATTTCAAATGGAGAATGTGATGAAGAAGACGAGAATGATTTGGTTGATGAAATTAAAGAAATGTTCGCTTTAGATATTTTTGATGTTTATAGAGAAGAGGTTGGTATTGAAGGTGATGACGAAGATGGTGAGGAAGAGGAATTAGATGAAGGATTTACTATGTTTATGTCATCTATTATTTCTGATTATAGAGAAAAATATGGTAGAGACCCAAGTGATGAAGAATTGGGGAAAGAAATGAAAAAGATTTACAGCGAACCAAAAAAAGACAAAGATAAAAAAGACGATAAAGATAAAAAGAATGTTAATGAAGGTGATGGTAATTGTAGTGAATGCGGAGGAACGATGTATGAGAAAGAATGTTCTGAATGTGGTTATATTATGAACGAATCAAAAACTAATAAAAAACTTATTCGTTTTACGGAATCGGAAATGGTAAATTTAATTAAGAAAATGGTTACTGAATCAGTACATGGTTTAGAAGTTACAAAGAAAGCACAATCACAATCTAAAAAAGATAATGAAGCGAATGCTAAAGATGTGAAAACAAAAATAGAAAAAGCGGTAAAAGTCGAAGGTAGTGATAATCCTGAATTCCCACATCAAAACAATAGTGGTACTAAAGTTGCAAGACAAAATAATGAGGAAGAGAATGAGTTCGTTGAAGATAACAGAGGAGGTAAATCAATCGATTTGGATTATGATCACGAACCATCGGATAAATTTAAAAAGAGATTAAAGTCGGCATTAGAAGGTGATTCTACTATGGGTAATTCACAAGAAGCCGCTAATGTAGTTAAAAGTGATTTAGGTAAGAATTTATCTAAACAGGCTGAAAGAAAAGGTAAAAAAGATGAACAGGCACCAAGATACAAAAAGGAACCTCAACCTGTTAAAGAAGTCAATGAATCTGAAAAACAAATTTCTTCTGTATTAAAAGAAGAAATTGAGAAGATTAAGAAAATGGCCTCTTACAACAAGAAAACTCAGTAATATCTTCTTTTTCTTTTCTTTTATCCTTATATTATTAAATTATTAGGGGTATGGAAAATAAAGAAGGTTACTTAGAGTTTATATTTTCAGAAAGTTATAAAAATCAAATCGATGTTTGGTATCGAGCATATAATATATCTCGAGAAAAAACCGAATTGTTTCGTGATTTTTTAATTTCACTACACGAACTAATTGATAAAACATATTTGGGTCCCGAGGTCTTCGAAGTGGAAGAAGACCAAATGGGACACTTCACATGGTGTTGGAATAAAACAATCGAAAGTTTTAATAAAGAAAGAATTTATTTAAAAGAAATCGGTTCCCATAAAGACTATTTCTGTAATTTTTACATCGAGGCCTTTTACATCACCAATTTAGAGGGTAATAATTCAAAAATACTAGAATATCTCAACAAATTATTCGATTTCAAACATAAAAAATCTAGGTCTGAACTTGATATGTTAACGGAGATTTATAAAATGTTAGATCAAAACTTGAAAAAGTGAATTTTTTTCCATATATTGATATTAAAAACCGAAATAATATGGAAACCTTAAGAAAAATTAAGGAGTTGGTTGAAAAGATGTCAGTAGATACCCAAAAAGTTTTTGAAAAAGGAAATCGAAGTGCATCAATCAGAGCTAGAAAATATGCTCAAGAAATAAAACTCCTAATTGCACAATATCGAAAAGAAGTATTAGACGAAATTAAAAAACATGATTAACGAATTAAAGTTGTTTTTACTTATACTAAGTTTAGTATTTGCCTTACCATTTGTTTTTGAATTTGTATTTAAATTGTTTCAGGAAAACCCCGAACAGATTGATGTAAATAAAACAGAAAAGGTGTTACTTCATATTGCAATTGCATATATAATAACCTACATTTTAATTTAATAATGTGTTTGAAAATATAAAATCGTTAAGACCTTATTTCTTTTCATTAAGAGAAATAGAAAACAATGTTAGTTTAGATATCAAGATTCCTTTGACATGGAAATACGATGAGATTATAAAACCATATCGTATTTTAAACGTAAAAATACAAGACAAAAACGATAAATATACTTTATTGTCTCTTATATCAAAAGCTAATCAAAATGGATATGATGTTGCGTTTGCGTGTGCAAATGAAATAATTAAACTCAATAAGGAAGAGGAGGAGAAACAAAGACTCTTTCAAGAAAAGGTAAAAGAGTTACAAGAGTTATTCAAAAAAGAATCCTTAGACAAATTGAAAGATATAAACTTACAAATGTTAGATGGACAAAAGATTACAACAAGCATCGGATTGGTTGAAGAAGGAGATGGAGAAGGACAAGATGGAAGTGGAGAATTACAAGAATCAGACGATTGAAGAAATAAAAAATATAGATAAGAAAAAATTATTTGTTGAAAAACCGAAACCTAAAACAACAGTATTTAAAAAGATATTAAAAATATTCGGTTATGACAAAAAAAGGTGATTTATTAAATCAGTTGGCTTTGATATCAGATTTAGTTGAGAAACTAAACGCGGACATGAAATCGAACACAATTATTTTTGAAGTTTCAAAATTAGAATTTGATAGAATCTATCAATATATCGAAAAAAAGAATAACAGAAAGTCAGTTACACCAAAGGATAGATTTACAATTACAATAGGGGTTGTGGATATTGTTTTTAGTACGAATAATGTCTAAAGAGTTCTCTTCTTTTAAAACCTTTAGATTCAAGTAAATTATACAGTAGTTTTCTTTGGTGTGTTGTAATATCTTTCACAAAAATAAAATTACCTTTTTTCTTTTTTAATAGTTTTTCTTTAACAAGTTCAAATAGTCTTTCTGCGTCATGAAGATTCTTGTTACCATATAACCACACATCATTTTCAACCTGTACAAATAACTTATTATTTAAAGTGAACACTTGTGCGATTTCGGATATTGGATAAATTTTATCCATCATCTCATGAAATCTAATTCTTTTTTTTATTTGAAAATCATAAATCAATTCCTCTTTCCAATAAGGAATTATTTCTTTTATCCTGAATTTACCATCTTCCATTTTAGCCTCGATATTTCTACCTAAACTATCTTTAACCCACGGATTGGTTGACCATCTTGTGTTTGGAAATATGAGTGCTAATTCAAAAACCTGTTCTTGATTTCTTTTACCCCCTTGTATTTTTACAAAATCAGGTTTACGTTGTGTTTTATGTTCGTTCCAATATTCTGTAATGGTTGTTCTTTTCATACACTTATAGAGAATTTTAATTCTTTTTTTGTTACAAAATAGAACAATAAAATATTTTCCCTTTTTCATAATAGTTTAGTAATGAGATTATAAATCCCGTATATGGAAAATGCGGATATAACAATGAATGTTAATATCACCCACTTTTCCATTTTTTCAGACTCCTTTTCTATAAAGTCCATCATCTCCTTTTTTTCTTTCTTTTTACATTTTGAACAAGCCATACCAAAAATATACTAAACATATTTCTCTTTTTCAATTTTAAAGGTTATATTTTATAATAAAGATTAATGATTAATAAATGATATCTTATATTGGCGGTAAAGCTAGAATCGGTAAATGGATAGTACCTTATATTCCTAATGATATTGAAACATACGTTGAGGGTTTCTCAGGTATGTTTTGGGTGTATTTTAATATGGAACTTAGTGATTATCCTAATCTTAAAACAGTGGTCTATAATGACTTTAATAAATTAAACACTAATCTATTCAAATGGGCGAAACAGTATGATACATTTTGGGATGCGTTGTCACAATACCCATGTCAACAACTTGGTGTTGTTAATACTCCACCAGAATATGAACAAATGTTCAAAGATTATCAAAGAGAAATATTTGATTCTAATTTTGTTATCACAGAAGAAAATAGTTTAGAAGTTGCGTGTAAATATGTTTATGTCTTAGGTCAAGTGTTTTCAGGTTCAAAACCCGAAACGGCATCCTATATGGATTATAAAGGAGATTATAGATGTAAAGTCTTGGTGTTTATGGATAAATTAAAAAATTCTAAGTATAGAGAACATTTTGATAAAATAACTTTTATTGAAAATCTTGATTTTGAAAAGGTTGTTGAGAAGTATGATTCACCAACAACATATTTTTATATGGACCCACCATATTGGAGGACTGAGAACTATTATTCTAATCATGATTTTGATTCGAGTGACCACGAAAGACTTGCGAATGTTATAAAATCAATACAAGGAAAGTTCTCACTTTCTTATTATGATTTCCCACAACTACAAGGATGGTTTCCACAATATCAGGTTACTGTTGGTAAACATAATCAATTAGATATGTTTGGTTATTCGGGGTACACATGGGAAAGAAAAGATTTCAGTAAAGCCGCATCCACAAAGAAGGAAAAAAATATCGGAACTGAACTATTAATAATGAACTACTGAGTTCAATATTTATTTAAAAATTAAAATTATGGAGTCACATTGGTACGTGGTAAAAGTTTTACCCGGTAGGGAAAGAATTCTAAAAGAAGAGTTTAACAAACAAATTACGCAAGGTAAAATAAATAATATTACAAGATTCGTCTGCCCAACAGAAAGAGAATTTAAAATTATAAAGAATAAAAAAGTTATTAGAGAAAAAGTTCTTTATAGTGGATATCTTTATTTTGAAAGTCAAATTAATCTTTCAAAAGAAGATTTAAAGTTCATATCTGGATTTAATGGACTTATGGGTTTTATGGGTGAAAGAATACCAATAAAACTTAAGGAAACAGATGTTAAAAGAGTAATTAAAGACGAGAAATTAGAAGAATTTAACCAATCAATGAAGTATAATTACTCTGTTGGTGATTCTATAAAAATTATAGACGGACCATTCACAACATTTGAGGGTATTATTTCATCAGTTAATGGAGAAAAAGTCTCATTAGAGGTAAGAATTTTTGGGAGAGTTACTTCGGTTGAATTAACTTTGCGTCAAATTGAGAAACTTTAAATAACATGTCACCAGAGGTTTTAATTTACATAAGAAACATCAAAAAATTTTTAGATACAAATGATGAGGCTCATCAGTATTTTTTAAAAGATTTAAATGAAGATGATTTTTATTCAAAGATTGCAGAATCATCTCAAAAAAATTTTGATAAGAATGGTGACCCAATGTTATTAAGGAATCAATTTGAAGAAATAAAAAATCAATTATTAAAATCGTCAAATAAAAAAAAAGAAAACAATATTTTTTTAGATTTAAAAGATTTCGGAACAATTTGTTTAAATTAGTTTATTCTTAATCAAAATATTGTTATAATTTTTTTATGGACAAATCTTTACCAAAAAACTATCCTATTTACGAAGCGTCATATGGAGGGGACATCCCCACAGAACAATATTTTGTAATATTATTTGATGTATTACCATCTAAGTATGAGCAATCAACTAAAATGTATGATAAGAACATCGAAAATTATTTTATATTGAATGGTTTCGTAAAGATTATTGATTCAAGAATTTCAAATAGAAGAAGTGAAACCACGCACTCGGTCATTTTAAAAAATGAAAGTAATAAAATTATTTTAGAACTTAATTCAACCGATAATAATAAAGAAAAATCCCTCTTTAATATTAAGGTGTACTACGATATTAGTAAAGGTGAAGTAGCTAAACAATTAAAATTCGACGACCTCAAACCATTTGAAAGAAAAAAAGAAAAATCAAACATTAGTTTGATAAGATCTGATATGGGTCACTTAGACACAGAGGATTATGATTTAGTTGTGCCAGAAACAAATATAGAATTAAATTATGGTTCAGAATTTTCTAAAGTTCATGAAGTAATTATCAATTCATTAAATAAAAAAAACGGAAAGGGTATCATACTTTTACATGGAGACCCCGGTACAGGAAAAACATCATACATAAAATATCTCACATCTTTAATTAAGGAAAAGGATGTTTTGTTTGTACCACCATCAATGGCCGAAATGTTATCCGAACCCACAATTATTCCATTTTTGATGGACCATATAAACTCAATTTTAATTATTGAGGATGCGGAAAGGGTAATTGCAGATAGGGAGGGGAATGGGTCACCCGCAGGTGTTTCGAATATCTTAAACCTAACCGATGGTATTTTGGGGGACTGCTTGAATATTCAAATAGTTGCCACCTTTAACATGAAACGTGAAAAAATTGATTCGGCTTTACTTAGGAAGGGTAGATTGATTGCGGAACACAAATTTGAAAACCTATCTGTTGAGGAAACAAACAAACTTTTAAAACATTTAAATAAAGATGTTAAAAGTGATGTCGGACTAAGTTTAGCGGATATTTATAACATAGACGTAGAAGTTTATAAATCAAAAACGAAAAGTAAAATAGGATTATATTAATATGGAAAATGTAAATGCACAACAATTAGGTCAATTACAGAGCGCGGGACATAAATTATTAGTTGATTTTTGGGCTCCATGGTGTGGACCTTGTAAAAATTTACTACCAAGACTCGAGAATCTTGAAAACAAATACCCAAATGTAAAATTTGTTAAAATAAATGTGGACGAGAATGTTGATTTTGCCTTGGATTTAAATATCAGGACCGTACCAACCGTAATTGTTTACGATGGTGATAGTATTGTTAATAGAAGTACAGGTGCAAATCAAGATATTGTATATACGAATATATTAGATAATTTATGAGTTCACAAGTAGTTGTTTTTACTCTTAATGGTTGTTCACATTGTATTAATTTAAAAACAAAATTGAACGAAATTTCAATACCTTTTACAGAAATAGAAATAACCTCAAATCAAAAAATTTGGGATAAGGTAGTGGAACAAACTGGACACAACGTGTTACCTACAGTCTTTATAAAAAAAGAAAATACGGATGTGGGTCCAGTCTTTATACCGGGTAAGGACTTCGAAAATGTTGATGATATAGTACCAAAAATAAAAATTCATTTATAAAAATAAAAAAAGGGGGGAATTATTCCCCTTTTTTTATGCACATAAATATAATAAAAGTATTTATGTAAAAGACTTTACTTTTTAATGGCATTACAAAGAATAAATTGGACACAGATTGACACAACAAGCGTTCCCTCGGGTTCCGTTATAGATATTGGAGCCATTTCAGGTCCACTTCGCGCTGGTTACTTTGAGAACTTATACATATCGGGTTTATCTTTTGATGATTATCTTGGTGAGACCGCGGGTATTGATGCGTTAAACTTATATACATCATCATTGAATCAGGCAATACAATTAACTGGTTCAAATTTAACCGTAAAAGGTAATCTTGTAGTAAAAGGAACAACGACGATTATAGATTCGAATGTAATCGACTTAGGTGATAATATAATTTCATTAAATGGTATTGAGGGTAGCTTCGGTGGAATTTATGTTAATGATCAAACAAATCCAGGTAACATATCAGGTTCTTTACTTTGGGATGCGACTAACAATTATTGGATTGCGGGTCCTAGTGGTAGTGAAAATAAAGTTATTTTATCAACTGATACTGACGCGGGTATTTGGAGAGAGACAGGTTCATTTTTCGCAACAACAAATGACCTACAAGTTACGGGGTCAATGACAATTAAAGGTGATTTAAGAGTTGAAGGTACAACTACATTAGTTCAAAAGTTAGATTCGAATGTAGAATCTTTAATCGTTTCGGGTGCAATGAGTATTGTGAGAAACGAATTAACACCCCAAATAGTATCTGCATCTATGACAATACAAAATTTAGGAACTTTTGCAGACAGAAGTAAGATGACAACATTTACTGAAATTGATTGTGGAGATGGTTTTTTTTAATTTAAAATAAAGTATTTATATATAATAAAACAAGACTATAATTTAGAAAATGGCACAAATAATTAAACACAGAAGAGGTTCGATTGATGCACTATCAGGTGCCACCGCAAAAAAAGGCGAATTAGTAATGGCTACCGGTTCCGTTGGGAATATGCAAGGTCCATGGATTTTTGTCGGTGAAACGGAAGGTAGTGCGGGAGCATTCAGAGGATTATCAAAAATATATCAAGGTACCACCGCTCCCGATTTAACCGTTGGAACATGGGGATCAACACTAAATGGAACACCTTTTTACGGGTCCACCAATCAATCTTTACATATTTTAAGTAATGCTGGTAACACCGTAATGGATTTAACAGGTAACATTGAGGGTAACGTAATTAATTCTGTTACAATTAACACATTAAGTGGTAATACTAACTTAATTGGTGATTTACTTATTACCGGTAATACTTTTCAAACAGGTTCAATCACACTAACAGGAGATGTAACATTAAGAGGTAATATTAATATTGGTGACAATTTAACAGGTGACACCGTTACATTGAATGGTGAAATTAGTTCATCATTAATACCCGCTGAAAATAACACATTTGATTTAGGTTCCACAACTAATGCGTGGAAAGATTTGTACGTAAGTGGAACTGCATATGTTGAAAACATTAATATTGGCCAAGTTTCATTAACAAATTTAGCATTACCCGGTAATTTAACAGTTTCGGGAACAACAACACTAAGTGGTTCTGTTTTTATTGAAGATTTAACAGACAATAGAATTGTAATTGCGGGTTCAGGTGGCCAATTAGAAGACGACGTAAACTTCACTTTTAATGGAACTCAATTAAACATTGGACAAGGTAAATTTACAATACAACAAGGTAGTGGAAATATCAATACCTTAGGTACTTTAAACGTAAGCGGTGCAACGATTTTACAAAACACATTAACAGTAGACGGTGCATCAGAATTAAAAGGTGCCGTTGGAATGAATTCAACACTTGATGTTACAGGTTCAGCAAATTTAAAAAATAATCTCTCAGTATCAGGAACAACAAATGTTGTTGGAGCAACAACTTTACAAAACACATTAACAGTAAATTCAACATCGGAACTTAAAGGTGCTGTTGGAATAAATTCAACACTTGATGTTACGGGTTCAGCACAATTCAAGAGTACAATTAATGTTGATGGTGAAGCGACACTAGCATCAGCAACGGTTGAGGATTTGACACAAGACAGAATTGTAACTGTGGGCGCCGGTGGTTCATTAATAGACAGTTCAGGATTTACATATAATGGTTCACTTTTCAAAATTGGTGATGGAAAATTTGAAGTAGACACAAATGATGGTGACATAAGAACATCGGGTTCATTAACTATTCAAAACGGAATAACAATTAATGGTAATCAAACAATTAATGGTGCTCTTACTGTTACTGGAAACACAATAATTAATAGTAATCTTTATGTTTCTGGTAATGTTGAGTTTTTAGCAACATCATCCTATGTTCACATTTCTTCTTCAATAGTTGAATTAGATGACAACATTATAAGATTAAATGCATATTCACCATTTGAAAGATATGCCGGTTTTGAGGTTATGGATTCAGGATCAAGTGGAGTTTCAGGTTCAATTCTTTGGGATTCACTTAATGATTATTGGATGTTTGTTTCAGGTTCAGGTCAATCAAGTAAAATAATTGGAACAACAACCGGAGCTTATGGATCGGAGGTAAGTTTAACAAGTAACACAATTCCAAAAGCAACTGGTACAAATACAATTGGCGATAGTTTATTAACAGATAATGCAACAACTTTAGCTTATAACACCAATAAATTTACAGTGACATCAAGTAATGGTGCAACATTAATTGCTGGCAATGTAACATTATCGGCAAGTGGTGGTTCAGACGGTGGTGCCAATAGTTCAGCAATAGTATTCAGAAATTCATCAAATGTACTTGGTTATGTTCCAACAGCAGTATCAACAGTTGAAACAAACGGATTGCTTGGATATAGACCATCAAGTGGTCAATTAATATTTTCTGATCTTATTGATGGCGGAACATACGATTAAAACAAATTATACATTTATTTAAAAGGGAGAAATTTATTTCTCCCTTTCTCATTTATTTAATCCAAAATTTTATGTATTTATAGAGAGACTTAAATAAGTCTGATTAACCGTGGTATATACCACAATCGATTGAGGGAACCATAAATATGGCACAAATAGTAAAGTTACGTAGGAGTGCTGTTTCAGGTCAAAAACCAACAAACAGTAATCTACAACTTGGAGAATTAGCATTAAATACTACGGATGGTAAGGCGTTTATGGCCAAATCGGGATCATCAGGTCCCTCTGTTGAAGAGTTAATCATAACGAACACGGTTAATACAGGATCAATCCATCTTACTAATAATGTAACCGCATCATTTTTTACAGGTTCATTCATAGGAAATGGTTCAGGTCTTTATAATGTTCCAGCAAGTGGTGTTACGGGTTTAAATTTATCACAAATTGCAAATGGTTCAGCAACTGCATCAATTGATATTAGTGGATTAAATGTAAATGTGGCATTATCTGTCACTGGCTCTGTTAATGCAACTCAATTTACTGGTAGTGGTTTAGGTTTAACAAACGTACCCTTTCATATTAGTGGCTCTGATATTGATGGTGTAAATTATAATAAACAATTTACCAAATTACAATTTGACGATAGCACAGGTTTAAATGTTAGTGAATCTTTTAGTGGAACGGCATTCGTATCAATTGGTTCACATTTTAGAGATATTTTTGTTCAAGGACAGAATTTAGTAAGGGCAACTGGCTCTGATTCTGTTGAATTTATTACACAAGGTGGTTTACAAATTACAACATCACTTTCCGATACTAATTCAAATGGATACGCGAAAGAAATTATTTTCAACGTTTCACCTCTTTCGGCTTCATTGGTTAATTATGTTGATACACAATATCCTGTTTCAGGTATAACAAGAACTTTAACTGTATCATCACAACAAACAACGTGGTCATTAAATCATAATTTAGGTTACAAATATCCCGCAATTAATGTTTTTGATAATACGGATAGAGTAATTGTTCCGACTGAAATAAAATTAATTGATAATAATAATTTAGATGTATATTTTAATGTTCCTACTGCGGGAACGGTAATAGCAACAATTGGTGGTAGTGGATCCAGTGGAACATCTGGAACAAGTGGATCATCTGGCACATCTGGTACTTCTGGTTCCTCAGGTACTAGCGGTACAAGTGGAAGTAGTGGAACCTCAGGTACATCGGGTACATCTGGCACATCAGGTTCGAGTGGTTCATCGGGTTCCACAACAGTTGGTGCCTATGAATCAATGACTGTATCAACACCTTCAAGTGTGTGGTATTTCAATCATAATTTAGGTGCGAGATATCCAGTTTTTCAAGTTTTTGATCAGAATGGGTATCAAGTTATACCACAAGAAATATTAGCAGTTGATTTATACAACGCAACAATAACATTCTTATTTCCCGTTTCGGGTGTTATTGTTGCAACACTCGGTGAAGGCGGTGGTGGATCTTCAGGCACATCGGGTTCCTCAGGAACCGCTGGTACATCAGGAAGTAGTGGAACAAGTGGTACTTCAGGTAGTGCTGGTACAAGTGGAACATCTGGCACAAGTGGTTCAAATGGTAGTTCTGGTACTTCGGGTTCAAGTGGAACATCTGGCACAAGTGGTTCTAGTGGATCTTCGGGGACCAGTGGAACGTCTGGAACTTCAGGAAGTAGTGGAACAAGTGGGACAGCTGGAACAAGTGGTAGTTCAGGAACTTCTGGCACATCGGGTTCATCTGGCACAAGTGGTTCTTCAGGCACAAGTGGTACAAGCGGTAGTAGTGGTACATCGGGCACATCTGGTAGTTCAGGAACATCTGGTACTTCAGGTTCTAGTGGCACTGCAGGAACATCTGGTACATCTGTTTCTATAAATGGTGCAACTAACACCGTTCTCAAATTTGAATCATCAACAGGAGTTACTAATTCATCAATTGTTGATACAGGAACATTAGTTAAAATTGATAATAATACAACAATAACAGGTTCATTAATTGTTACAAATAATTTTGATATTAAAAATGCACAATTAAAAAATTTATCATCAAATGTTATCTCAGGTTCAAACACATTAGTATCAACATTGACAGGTTCGTATAATTCTGCATTTTTTAATTATTCAATTTTTGATAATTCAAATGCGAGAGCGGGTATTATTGTTGCTGCTTGGAATGGTAATAATATAAATTTTAATGAGACAACAACCGCAGATATCGGAAATACAAGTGACGTATTTTTTAATGTAAATCTTTCTAATGAAGGACATGTTCAGTTTAAAGTTAATACGAATTCAAGTTGGACATTTAAAACAATAACAACATTTTTATAATAAAAAGTTTTTTATGGATTATGATTAACATCTGTAATTATGAAATATTTATAAAAGACTTAGTCTAATAAAACCAAATAAGAAGAAATGGCAAATCAATTTATAGTAAAAAATGGTCTAATTGTTGACCAAGGTGGATTAAATGTAACGGGATCCTCACAAATATCTGGATCGTTGGGTATAACTGGATCATTAAACGTTTCAGGTAGTCAAAATATTATAGGTAATTTGGTTGTTGGTGGTAACTTATCCGCTAATCAATTTATTGTTTCTTCTTCTGTTAGTCATATTACTACGTCATTTTCTTCTGGTTCTACAAAATTTGGTGATAGTTTAGACGACACTCACCAATTTACTGGTTCTTTTTCTGTTACAGGTTCTTTATCAATAAATGGTACAGAATATTTAGCCGCGACATCAGGTACCTCTGGTACAAGCGGTAGTAGTGGTACAAGTGGTTCTAGTGGTTCTTCAGGAACGGCTGGTACATCGGGAACTTCTGGTACATCAGGAAGTTCTGGTTCTTCAGGAACAAGTGGTAGTAGTGGAACTAGTGGTACCTCAGGTACATCTGGTTCTAGTGGTACTTCAGGAAGTTCAGGAACAAGTGGTACATCAGGAAGTAGTGGTTCAAGTGGTTCAAGTGGTTCGAGTGGTTCTAGTGGAACGTCAGGTTCATCTGGTTCTTCAGGTACATCGGGTACCTCAGGTTCAAGTGGAACATCAGGTTCTTCAGGAACTAGTGGTACAAGTGGTTCATCTGGAACAAGTGGTACATCAGGAACATCAGGTAGTAGTGGAACATCAGGTAGTAGTGGAACATCAGGTAGTAGTGGATCATCAGGTTCTTCAGGTTCTAGTGGTACTTCAGGTTCTTCGGGAACCTCAGGCACTAGTGGAACATCAGGTAGTAGTGGAACTTCAGGTAGTAGTGGAACTTCAGGTACATCTGGTAGTTCGGGTAGTTCGGGTTCTAGTGGAACAAGCGGTAGTAACGGTTCTTCTGGTACATCAGGAACTTCAGGAACAAGTGGTTCATCAGGATCTTCAGGAAGTTCTGGTACATCTGGTACATCAGGAAGTAGTGGTACATCAGGTAGTTCAGGTTCATCAGGAAGCTCTGGAACATCAGGTACTTCAGGAACATCTGGTTCTTCAGGATCAAGTGGTAGTAGTGGAACATCAGGAACCTCAGGTTCATCGGGTTCAAGTGGTAGTAGTGGAACAGCTGGTACATCAGGTACATCTGGTGTGGATGGTGCTTCAGGTACATCCGGTACAAGTGGTTCATCTGGCACTTCAGGAACATCAGGAACTAGTGGTAGTTCAGGTTCTAATGGTTCTTCAGGAACAAGTGGTACATCAGGGACTGCTGGTACATCAGGAAGTTCTGGTTCAAGTGGTAGTAGTGGTACAAGTGGAACAGCTGGTACATCCGGTACAAGTGGTTCTTCTGGTACTTCGGAGGTTTATAAGACCACCTCAGCAACTTCACATACATTAGGTC
>Ga0194130_10001880_pt1 | contig 32105 bp, 29 predicted proteins | sample TA2KigsurfametaG_FD_160084 | JGI IMG/M metagenome (GOLD analysis project Ga0194130, IMG submission 160084) | Freshwater microbial communities from Lake Tanganyika, Tanzania - TA2015050 Kigoma 12 surface | ecosystem: Environmental > Aquatic > Freshwater > Lake | place: Tanzania: Lake Tanganyika...
GCATTTCCGCCAGTTGTTGTTTCTGGATTTCCAAACATAATTCCAATTTTTTGGCGAATTTGGTTAATAAAGATAACCATACATCCTGTTTTTGAAATGGATCCTGCAAGCTTTCTAAGGGCTTGGCTCATGAGACGTGCTTGAAGACCCATGTGTGAATCTCCCATATCTCCTTCTAATTCAGCCTTTGGAACAAGAGCAGCGACGCTGTCTATAACAAGGACGTCAATGGCACCACTGCGGACGAGGGTGTCAGCAATTTCGAGGGCTTGCTCTCCGGTGTCTGGTTGAGAAATTAAAAGCTCATCAATGTTGACACCTAATTTTTTTGCATAAGCAGGATCAAGAGCGTGCTCAGCATCAATAAAAGCACACGTGCCACCCTTCTTTTGTGCTTCTGCAACTGCATGAAGAGTAAGGGTTGTTTTTCCTGATGATTCAGGACCATACACTTCAATGATACGTCCTTTTGGAAGTCCGCCAATGCCCAGAGCAATATCCAGACCTAAAGATCCTGTGGAGACAACCTCAACTTCAACGGCATTTTCCCGTTGACCTAGACGCATAACTGACCCCTTACCAAATGCCCGTTCAATTTGAGATAGGGCAGCATCTAGAGCTTTTCCTTTATCGCCGCGGGGTGAATCATAGGACATGGATTATTCTCCTTCTATTTTGTTATTTCCTAATTTAGTGTTAGCACTTCTTTAACTTTAGACGCTAGGTCTTTTAGCGTAAATGGCTTAGGAAGAAAATGAATTTTTGTATTATGATCTAAATTCTTTCTAAATGTATCTTCTGTATAGCCAGAAATAAAGATAGTTTTTGTCTCAGGATAAAGATCACGTATTTTTTTGCTTAAAGTTGGCCCATCCATTTTTGGCATAACGACGTCTGTTACTAAGAGATCAAACCGTTCCCCATCAGTTAAAATATTAAGGGCAGATTCCCCACTATCTGCTTCAATAACGCGATAGCCTTTTTCACGTAAAGCACGGGCACTAAACATACGAACTGCATCTTCATCTTCAACCAGCAAAATGGTACCACCCCCGGTTAGGTCTCCGGAGGGAGTTTCAATATGAGGGATATGCGTTTCTTCTTCTCCTGCGTAACGCGGCAGAAGAATTTTAAAGTTGGTCCCTTCATTTATTGTGCTCTCAACGAGGACAAAGCCACCCGTTTGCTTAACAATTCCATAGACTGTGGAAAGTCCAAGACCCGTTCCTTCTCCAACTTCCTTTGTAGAAAAGAAGGGCTCAAAAATATGTTCTAAATGTTCTGGATCAATGCCATGGCCTGTATCAATTACCTCAATCATGACATAATCTCCTTTGGCGACTAAATCATGTCCCATGCGTTGTTGCTTTAAGCATTGGAAATTGCTTGTGCGAATGGTGAGCGTCCCCCCATTCGTAATGGCGTCTCGCGCGTTCACGACCAGATTGATGATGACTTGCTCAAGCTGGCTGACATCCACCTTAACAGGCCATAAATCTCGACCATGAATCATTTTTAAGTCAATTCCTGCTCCGATGAGACGACGCAGAAGAGTTGAGAGGTCGGCTAAATTATCTGTAATATGGACAACTTTAGGCTGCAAAGTTTGTTGACGGGAAAAAGCAAGCAGCTGACGCACAAGGTTTGCAGCACGATTTGCATTTTGCTTAATTTGCATTATGTCAGTATAAGCGGGATCGTTTGGCAGGTATCGCTGCAGCAGTAAATCACAATATCCAATCATGGCAGTTAGAAGATTGTTAAAATCGTGCGCAATGCCTCCAGCCAGTTGTCCCACAGCCTGCATTTTCTGCGACTGAATAAACTGACGCTCCAACCGTTTTTTTTCTGAAATGTCAAGGAACTGAAGCATGAGAGCAGGCAAATCATCCTCTTGCATTAAATGAGAGACATAGGTTGTTGTATGGATTTTGTCTTCATTAAACCTAATTTCAAAAGGAGAGGGGGGTAAAGCACGCTCAAAGGCTCTGCGAAACTTAGTTGTCGTTTCTGAACGAATGGCAGGGTCAATCATTTCAAAAAAATCTTGGCGCGGTTTGACATCGCCAACCATCATACTAAAGGCGGGATTATAATCTATAATTTGTCCCTCTTCACTGATCATTACAGCAGGAATAGTTGCATCTGAAAAAGCTTGCTTAAACACACCCCCGCTGGCACCCATTGAAAAGAGTCCATCCGCGCGACAAAAAAGGAGGGGTTGTGATTTAGGGGATGTTAAAGCCAGAACTTTAAAAGGAATGGCATTAGGACTGCGGACAGGAATAATAGCCTTGCCTTGTTTCCATTCATCGCCCAAAAATCCGTCCAGAGTGGTTCCTAAAAGCTGCTCCCGTGGTAAACCAAGCCACCGACAAAATGTTGTATTGGCTCCGGTAATAATGCCGCTTGTGTTCGTGTATACAAGGGCAATGGGGGCCTTATCTATAAAGGATTCAAGGAGTGAGCAGGTATTTTTTAATTGTGTATGATTTGAAAAGTGGGAGGTAATATCCCTCAGAGCTACCATGAGCCCCTTGCGTCCAAAGTATCCTCCCAGGTCGAGAGGTGCAGTTGCAATAAGCCACCATTTTTGGTCAGAGCCTGACCCACCTGTTACTAAAATTTCTCCTCGCCGACGTTCTTCAATCATAGCTTTGAGTTGAGCAATTTCTGAAGTGGCAGAAAGGCGCTGTAAAATTTTTCTTAAAAATTCCTCTTGATTTGGGTATGTGTTGGGATGCGTCGTCCAAATAGTTTTCCCAGATTCATCAAAAATAGCTTCTTCAATGGCGGGGGTTAAAGTCGAGATCCCTGCATGAATTAACTTCAGTTTGTGCTTGTGAATGCTCTGATGTTTATTGGCATAAATCCAATAAGCGAGAGTTGCAACAGTTACAAGACCGAGAGAAACGAGACATAACCATTCTAAAACGGACGTTGCATGGGTGCTTAAATAGCTAAAGGAACCACACCAAACAAAAGTTCCAAAAATAATAAGAAGTGAGCCTATTTGTGGCATTCAGTACCCCTATAAAAGTAAGAGAGAGCCATGCTCCCTCCTAGAATCAATAAGATAACAAATAAGGAAAAGTTTGTTGGAATTTTGCAGAAATCAACTACAATCATTTTTAATCCAACAAAGCATAAAATCAATGCAACTCCTGGTTTTAGATAGTAAAATTTTTCAATTGCATCTGCCAATAGGAAATAAAGAGACCTCAAGCCTAATATTGCAAAAACATTTGAGGTGTAGACGATGAAAGGATCCAGCGTTATAGCAAATATTGCAGGAATAGAGTCAATGGCAAAAATAACATCCGAGCATTCAACAAGAACTAATGCCAAAAAGAGGGGCGTTGCTTTCCATCGGGCTGGTTTATGCGTCGTGCGACTCCATAAATTTTGTCCGTCGAGTTTAGGGGTTAAAGGCACATAACGTCTTATAAAAACAATAAGGGGATGTTTTTCTAGGTCGAGAGGTTTTTCCTTCATCAGAAGAGTTTTAATGCCTGTGAAAATTAAGAAGGCACCCAATATATAAATGATGGGATGGAAATATGAAATAAGAGCAATCCCAAACCAAATCATGAGACCACGTAAAGCAAGAGCGCCAAAAATTCCCCAAAAAAGCACACGATGTTGATATTTTAAGGGAATGGAGAGTTTTCGAAAAATGAGGGAGAATACAAAAATATTGTCAATGCTCAAAGACTTTTCAACAATGTATCCAGTTAAAAATTCGACACTCTTGGGAGCACCTGTAAAGGCATAAAGCCCAAGGGCAAATCCGAGCGAAATAACAACCCAGACTACAGACCATTTTAAAGCTTCACGCGGGGCAACTTCATGAGCCTCCTTGTGAAAGACTTTTAAATCCAACCACAGCATAACCAAAATAAGGGCGTTAAAGACAACCCAAAAGAAGGGTGTTGTTTGCATTAAAGATTCCATTTTTTATCCGTGCTATTTTGTTGTTAATAAATTTATCATAGACTTGAATTTAGAGAAGAACCAGAGGGCTTAATATTATGCAAATCACTCAGTCGCTTCTTATTGACGAAAGGGAGATTCATGAGTCTTTTGTGCGTGCCAGTGGTCCCGGTGGACAAAATGTCAATAAAGTTTCAACAGCCGTGCAAATTCGTTTTGATGTCATAAACTCACCCTCTTTGCCGGAAGAAGTGAAACGGTGTTTGGTGGCTCTTGCGGGGAGTCGGCTTACTAAAGAAGGTGTTCTTCTTATTACGGCGCAGCGCTTTCGCACACAAGATCAAAATCGCAAGGAAGCGCGCCGTCGTCTTGCAGAATTAATTTTACGAGCAACCATTCCTTCGAAAAGGCGCATCGCGACAAAACCCACAGCAGCTTCTCGGCGGACACGCCTTGCCTCTAAGGCCCATCGCAGTGACATAAAACGCGGACGTAAAAATATGCATGGGCAAGAAGATGAGGAATAAAAGAGGGATATTTTTAAAAAAATAGGCTTTCTCAAAACCATATAAATCGATTCAAAACTTACAGAATTTATGCTATAAAGAAAACTGTCTATTACGCAAAAAAATATAACAAAAGGAACATGAATCATGAGGCTATTTTTAAAAATATCGGCTGTTACTTTTTTTGGTTTGTTATCAGCTTCTGGAGCAGATGCTCCTTTAGCAGAACAAGCCCCTTTAACACCGAGGACAAGCGCTCTTCGTGAATTTTTACATGAAGTGGCAGATGAAAAATTTGGTTTAAATCTTAAAACTGACTCAGAAAAACAAAGAACTGTTTTAAGAGCAGAAAATCCAGAAAATAAAAATCTTCTTATAGGTCTTTTTCCACAAGGCACCAAATCAGGTCAAATTGTTTCTTTTATTGAAAGTATTGCCAATGGCTCAGTCCAATATCCTATTACAGAAGCTAACACTGGTGATGGCCCTGATGTTCCACCATCTAAAGTTTCGCGCATTATTAGTGATCAAGAGAATCAGCGTTTTTTAATTTTAAGTTTCATTGTACCAGAGCCTCAATCCCCTCAAGCAGCGGTTGCTCCAGTACCGAGCCCATCCACTTCAGAACCAGAGAGACCTCATTATGACATTCTCCTCGAAAGACTAGAGGGTTTTCTTGCAAAGGCGCAGGTAGATGTTCAAGTACAAGCTAAGCGATTGGAAGGGTTTGGTCAGAAAGCCGGAAAAGACCTGGAAAAGGCGGGGCAAAATATTAGGAAAGTTTTTAAAAAAGGATGGTAGGGAAATATTTTTTAAGAATTATATTTTAAACAAAACGGCATCTTTTGATGCCGTTTTATCTTCATAGCATTTTAAAGATTATTCCGATGGTTTGCGTGCGCTCGTTAAAAAATCGCGTAGGCGAGTGCTCCCCCAACAACGATGGTCCAGGAAATAAGCCAGGTAAACCACTTCATGGCAGGCATAAGATTATCATTGGCAGAAGATTGAATAATTTGAAAAATCATTCCCCTTGTTGGATCTGACATCGTTCTTTCATTCCTCGATCCTGAAACATGGGGCGTTGTGTTCACATCACTCATTAATTTTCCTCCTGACGTTTATCAATGGGGATATAATCCCTATAAGGTTTACCAACATATAACTGACGGGGACGGCCTATTTTTTGCATAGGATCTGCAATCATTTCCTTCCATTGAGAAATCCATCCCACAGTTCTTGCGACTGCAAATAAGACAGTAAACATGGAAACAGGAATGTTCATGGCTTTAAAAATGATGCCGGAATAAAAATCTACGTTTGGATAAAGCTTCTTTTCAATGAAGTACTCATCTGCAAGCGCAACGCGCTCAAGCTCAAGGGCAAGTTGAAGGATAGGATTATCCTTAATACCAAGTTCTTCGAGAATTTCATGGCAGGACTGACGCAAGACAGTTGCACGCGGGTCATAACTTTTATAAACGCGGTGTCCAAATCCCATCAAGCGGAAAGGATCATTTTTATCTTTGGCTCTTTGAATAAATTCAGGGATACGATCAATGCTTCCGATTTCTTCAAGCATGCCCAAAACTGCTTCATTTGCGCCGCCATGTGCAGGTCCCCATAGGGCCGCGATTCCTGCTGCAATACAAGCAAAAGGGTTTGCTCCGCTTGAGCCTGCAAGACGAATGGTTGAGGTAGAGGCATTTTGCTCATGATCTGCATGAAGAATAAGAATGCGATCCAACGCCTTGGCCCAAATAGGATTAATTTCATAAGGAGCTGTTGGCGTTGAAAACATCATATAAATCATATTCTGTGCATAAGAAAGATGATTCTGAGGGTACACAAATGGTTGGCCAATGGAATATTTGTAAGCCATAGCAGCCAACGTTGGCATTTTTGCAATAAGGCGTAAGGCAGCAATATGGCGTTGTGCCGGGTCCTGGATATCTAAGCTGTCGTGATAAAAGGAGGACAAGGCTCCGACAACACCCACCATAACGGCCATTGGGTGTGCATCGCGCCGGAATCCTCTGTAAAAAGAAATAACTTGCTCATGAACAAGGGTGTGCTTGTTAATGGAGAGAACAAAGTCGTCTTTTTGCTTTTTAGAAGGGAGATCTCCGTAGAGAAGGAGGTAAGCAACCTCCATAAAGTCGCTTTTTTCAGCCAATTGTTCTATGGGATATCCGCGGTAAAGCAGAATTCCTTTCTCACCATCAATAAAGGTAATCTCTGACTTGCAGCTGGCCGTAGACATGAATCCAGGATCAAACGTAAAAAGACCTGTTTTCTTATGTAGTTCTTGGAGATCAAGGACTCCAGGGCCGTCTGTTCCAAAATAAACGGGAAGATCAATGGTTTTGTCTTGGTAGCTCAAGCGAGCAACATGTTGGGTCTTGGGTGCCACCATGGTCATTTTACTTCCCTTTAAACTCTTATTCGACAGCAGATGGGCTGTATTATTGGTAAAAATGATACGAAAGAGTATCCTACCATTTCCAATTTTAACGCTCAAAGGTAAAGGAATCAATAACACGTGTACATTTTTGGAAAATACGTGTTTTAATCCTTATATGGTGTTACTCTTTTGTTGCTCAAATTACATTTAAGGAAAATGCAAGAAGTTATTTATATTTGAATAATTTGTAAACTACATTTTTAATTTACATCCTTATTGTTTTTTTGTTTTCTTGAAAATTGAGAAATGCATTATTATATGTTAATTATGTTGATATATTTAGTTTAGATTCTCGTAAAATAGTTCAGATCAGAAAATTTTAAAAATAAAAAAATTTATATATTCATTAAGTTGCTTATTGGTAAATTGCGGGGCATTATTAACCTCAACTTTGCTAGGAGCTGAATTTTAATTCGAGTATAAGCCTAGCTTTCATAAAAGACATGAGTCAAAAGAATCTTCGTTGGATGAGTCACCAGTTCCTTTGTCAGATTCGATGGATATCGAAATAGCGCCTCAAGAGCAAGCACCTGCTCATGTAAAGATTATTGAATATATAAATAAACCAGCAGTAAAAAACTCAATCATTATTACGATGAATTTAAGAAAAGACATCCCTGTCTCAGCTAATAACAAGCGTAAAAGGGATGAAATGATAGAAGAAACAGATCCTATTTTTATAGGTCGGGTAATAGAGAAAGAATCTGAAGAGAGTCTGCAGGAAGTGCAAGAGGAGTACAGTGAGGAAATCCTGAAAAATCAAAATTTAGAAGAAAAAGGACCCAAACATAAAAAACTTAATGAGGTCCAACTCAAAATAATAGAAAAGGAGGCAAAAGAATTACTTGTTGTGAGTCAAGAAGCTTTGCCAGAAGATTGGGATAATTACGCTAAGGTGATAGCTGAAAAAGTGGGTCGCTTACCCGCAAATATGAGAAGTGCATTTAAAAAATTTCAAGCAGAAACAAAGAATCAGGAAATAAAAACGGTTTATAGTAATCTTTCAAAAGCAGCTAAGCGAATTGCAGCTAGAACACACCGCTTAAAGCCAAAAGAAGAGAAGCATGACACTCATTTAACACCTGATCAGGTTAAGACAATAAAAGAGAGGGTAGAAGAATTCAATAGAAAAGGTATTCTTTTAACAAGTAAAAATTCTCAAGAATATATTATACAAATAGCCCATGAAATTGGTTGTCCACCACAAAAATTGAGAACAAGAATGCCCATGCTTTCAGTTGAGGAAAGTAATGAAGAGTTATCTGAAATGTATAAGATTTTGGGTAAGGCTGCTAGTGCGATAGAAGCTAAATTAAGAAGAACAGGGAAAGCAAGTGAACCCGCTTTAAAAAGGCAAAGAACGGATTAGGGATCCTCATACATTCACGACGTTTTAATGTCTTGTTCGAACATTTCTTTTATTCATGTTGAAAAATCATTTTGTAGTGAGCTTCTTACAGATTCTGAAACAAGTGTTTTATAAGAGAATTGCGGATGTTTTATCTCAATAATAATATCTTGGGATGGCTGGGAAAAAACATTAATTTGCTCTTTTGTAAAGGGCCAATGTACGAAATGTACAGCTGAAGTTTTTCCTGATTCTGTTGTTCGATTTGGGTCTTCCTCAGGTTGAGCATTTATGATGTGACCACCAAAACGAAGAAACAAATGATGTTCAACGCCTCCCAATATGTTAAGAACTTTAGCTCGGCGAAGGGGGTCGTCAATTTCAATCATAAAAGTTGCAACCAATTCTTGACCTTGAGGTAAAAGGGAATTGTAGGCTAATAATTCATCTTCGATTTGAGCATCTCCTCCCTTTTCAATATAAAGCATTTCTTGAATTTGCCACCAAAGTGTATCCGCGTTTTCAAAGAAAAGTGTCGCATCGGGTCCTAAAGGAACACGTCTGGCTTCCTTTATCTTTAAGATCTCTTGGCGCTTTTGGGCGCGAATTTTTGTGAAGTCTTCAAGGTGAAGAAAATCTTCTTTGGTAAAGTGAGTTTTCATCAATCAGTTTCTTTCATTACAAACCATAGGCTTGGGCAAAGATTTCAATGGGATGTGGGGTGCTTACATTTGTAGTTTCGCCTACCTTCTCCATTCCTTGACGAATGTGTGTTCCTGCCAACGGACATTCTGATAAAACAAGGCGATTTTGATTTTTTAAGGCCTGTTCTGCAACGGGTTTCCCCACTTTAAGAGCAACATCAAAGTTCCCAACTTTAACACCCCAAGCACCGCCGTGCCCAGAACACCTTTCGATAACTTGTAAATCAATATCAGGAATTAAACGAAGTAATTCTGCTGCTCTTTGACCGATGTTTTGAGCACGTGCATGGCATGCTATATGGAGAGTTACACCTTCGCTTAGAGGTTTCAAACCTTTGATAATGCCTGGGGATTTTGCAAGATTAGTCAAATATTCACTAATGTCGTGCGTGTGTTGGCTTAAAAGTTGGACGTTTTCATCTTCGGGCATAATCAAAGGCCATTCTGATTTCAACATGAGGGCACAAGAAGGAACCAGGGCAATAACATCGAATCCTTTATCTATCCAGGCACGTAACTGTGTGGCAACATCTCGTGCTGCTTCAGCCACGGCTGCAAGGTTTCCCTGTTCAAGCAAAGGCATGCCGCAACAACGTGGATAAGCTACTTCTACCTCCACACCATTATGAGCAAGTACCTTCCGGGTGGCTAACCCTATTCCAGGATCATTATAATTTCCATAGCAGGTTGCATACAGAACAGCCTTCCGACCATAGGCGGGTGCTTCAGGATTAGGAGATAATGGCTGGTGCGTTTGACGTACTAAAGTTGCTGAATGATATTGAGGCAAGGCTGCCTTTGGGTGAATTCCCATGCTTTTTTCGAGTAAAGGTCGGGTGAGGAAATTGTTTTCCTTTGTTGCCCAATTTGCCAGAGGAGCAACTATTGACGCAACCTTAGCGGTGATGTCTGTTTTTGCCAACATTTTGTTTGTTAATGAGACTTTTCCTTTTGAGTGTTCCAAGGCACGATAGCGTAGCATCAAATGTGGAAAATCAATGTTAAATTCATGGGGAGGAACATAAGGACACTTGGACATATAACACAAATCGCACAAGGTGCAGGCCTCAACAACTGAGGCAAAATTTTCACTTTTAACTGTATCAAGTTCGCCAGAGGGCGCGTCATCAATAAGATCAAATAGACGCGGAAAAGAATCGCATAAATTAAAGCAGCGGCGACATCCATGACAGACGTCAAAGACCCGCCGCATTTCCTCATCAAGTTTTTCTGCATTTAAATAATCAGGGTGAGCCCAATCAATGGGATGACGCATTGTTTGTAGTCCCCTAGTACATCATTAGCTCAATGTTTCCAAAGCTCTTTGAAAACGACCAGCATGGGAGCGCTCAGCTTTACTTAAAGTCTCAAACCAATCTGCGATTTCATTAAATCCTTCTTCACGTGCAGTACGTGCCATGCCTGGGTACATGTCTGTATATTCGTGTGTTTCACCTGCAATGGCGGCTTTCAAATTTAAGGATGTTTCTCCCATTGGCAACCCGGTTGCTGGATCTCCTACTGATTCTAAGAATTCCAGGTGTCCATGAGCATGACCCGTTTCACCTTCCGCTGTTGAACGAAAAACAGTTGCAACATCGTTATAGCCCTCAATATCTGCTTTTTGTGCGAAATAGAGATAACGGCGGTTAGCCTGGGATTCTCCGGCAAAGGCATCTTTAAGATTTTTTTCCGTTTTGGTTCCTTTCAAAGACATAATTTTTTCTCCCTTTTCTATGCAATTAATTCCACCATACTATCAGCTAAATATGGCTAAACGTCAAGGACAATGAAAGATTTAATGGGCAAAACTTGACACTTATTACGGGGAGGTAGATGATAGAAGAGTTCTCAAAGGCATTTTTAGCCTGTAGGAGGAAGTGCCATGATTTATATAAAATATTTATTTTGCATAGTCATTCTTTTATGCCAGGAGGTCCTTGGAGCAGAGGCGGCAGATGGGATACAATCCCTAAAAGATTTCATCAGATTACCTCTTACTGATGGAAAGGCTGCCCCAGTTACAGTTGCATTAGTAGAATATGGTTGTCATGCGAGTGAAGTGAGAAAGCATCAATCACAAGTTGTTTATCAATCACCAACATTTAATAGTTCACCTATGCAACGAAATAGATCAACGCACCTGTATTTTGAACAACCCGTTCAATTGGTATGGATAAATTCATTTTCAACATTCGAAGGACTATCCTTTCAAGTTCCAGAGGTTAAATCATCAGATCTTCAAGCTTTTTTGCAGGCAATTGCTGAATGGCGTTTTGAAAAGAAATCTTATTGTACTTCGTTTGTAAGTCCTGAACATAATATTGCATTTCTAGGGTGCTCGGATGACACATCGTTGACTCGCAGACATGAATTAGAGGCTCAGGCGCTCGATGAGCTACAAATTTGTAGAGAAAGGTTAGTAACGGAGAATGAAAGAGGAGATGAAGAAAAATATCAAGAATGTTTGCAACATGGATCCACAGTATTAAACTTGCTTCTAACCTTAGTTCCCGATGCGCGTGTTAAACTCTACCATCCAGATGATCTAAGCTCCCTTGCAGAGGACCAGGAGGTAAAAATTGTTAATCTGTCGGCAGGAGAAACACACGGCATTATTAGAGGTGGAGGGAAAGATAACCTTGTAGCAAGACGCTGCTTTCGTCAGCTGATGGAAAGGGGGAAGCTTCTCATCCGGAGTTTAAAAAACAATGATGAGCCTGTTGCTCTTGCACCTGAAGCTTTTCTCTTTGAAGAAGCCAAATCTATGAAAGAAGGGGCCCTACTGCTGTGTGCAGCAGGTTCCTATTTTGGCGATAATATACTTGGTCCTGTAAGCCAATATTTAAGGCACGAGGATGTTGAATTGATGCCTCATTATATTACAGCACCTGGTTTCGCACTTAAAGGATTTTATCGAGGACATATTTTAAACAAAGAAACACCGTTTATACACGGCGCCTCTTATGCTGCAACTTGTGTTACAGCAGCAGCAGCTTTCCTCTTAGCACATTCTCCTAAACTTCCTGTAGAAACGTTAGCAAAGGTACTTGTTTTGACAGGGCGTAAACCTTCTTATCCACTTCCTATTCCAGAAAACAATAATATGGAAATGTATGCTTTTATTGCGAGCCTAGATGCTCCATTTTCTTTTCAGGTAGCGACTTCATCTGGAGAGAGAAAAAGTCTTGATGCGATGGCTTATTGTGATTATCTTGAAATTTCTAAAGAAAGATGTGAACGTTACAAGTTTCTCTTAAAGACGTTGAAAGATACCTTAAGAGAAATGCAGCCGGAGCATCTTGAAAATTGTATTGTTAGGCCTGTTTTAAGACAGCACCTTTTCAGTGATCCAGAGAAATATTATAATCAACTAAACATTCAAGAAGCACTAAACATTTTGCGTCAGCAGCCTATAGCATCCATGAAATAACATTTTTTAGGCAATAATATCGGGTAAGAGAAGAGCGTCAATTTTTTGAATTTGATCTTTTATAAGAAGGCGTCGTTTTTTTAGGCGGTGAATTTGTACATCATTTGTAAGGGGTTCGAGAGACAGGTGCGCCACCTCATCGGCTAGCTGACGATCTTCTTTTTTTAATTTATCTAATTTGTGCTGTAATTCTACAACCATACTCGGTTCTAGGGACATTATTTTTCTGTACCCCCGTTGTTTTTACAGTGATCCATATAATAATCACTTCTTAAAGAAATTCTCAAGGTAATTAATAAATACCATAAAATTTAAGGTAAATCTAGAAGAGAGGACAAGTGGTGCCCAGAGCCGGAATCGAACCAGCGACACAGGGATTTTCAGTCCCTTGCTCTACCAACTGAGCTATCTGGGCATGGTTTACTGATCAAGTCTCTCAGATATAAAAAATCTTGAAGGAGATGTCTAGATGGAAAATAGAAAAGCTGCTGAATCCATGGCAAAAATCTTAAAGGATTATCTTGGATATGAGATGAAATATCCTTTAAGAAAAAGCGCCCTTAAAATAGATGAGGGGTTTGTTTTCTGTTTCATCACTTTCTGAGAGAAAATCCTCAATGTGATTGAGAAAAATGAGGTGATCACCACCCTCATAGGTATGAGAACGCTTACAAAGAAGAATACCAAGGGTATTTGGTATAAGGGGGCATCCGGATTCGCTCATAGTGTGATTTAAATTGTCCCAATGATTATCAAGGGGTTGAGCAAAAGAGCGGCATAAAGGTTCTTGAGTAGCTGATAATATGTGAATAGCAAGGTGTGTACACTCAGAAAAAGCAGGAAAAACTACGCGCTTTTTACCAAGACAAAATAAAACCAAAGGAGGATCAAGTGATACTGACGTTAAGGTGTTTATTGTTACGCCAATAGGCTTACCTTGGTATTGAGTTGTTATAATGGCCACGCCTGTTGCGAAGTGGCCCATGGCTTTCCGAAAATCTTTTTCTGTAATACTCATCTTAATTTTATCTATATTAAACTATTTGCAAAAACATTAGCATTTATAAACATTACTATGCAAAAGATAATATTTTTCCATCGTAATATGAGAATCATGACCATATTAATTTTCAGTTAATCTTTTCTCTTTAGTCTATAAACTAAGGGGGAATAAATGCTTTGGATAAATAAATTATATGATTCATTCCAGTCTTTATGGAAGGAATTTCAACAACAATATCAAAAGGAGCCACTTGATCTTCTTCATAGAAGCCTCATTGTCTTGCTTCTTTTTTCTGCTACACTTTATGGATGTAACAATAAAGGTCCAGAAAAAATAATTACCAAAGAGATCCCCGTTAAAGTAGCATCTATTACGCGCCAGAATGTGGAAAATACCTTGAATATTTTGGGAACGGTTCGTCCTTTTGAAATGGTGGCTATTAAATCTCGCATTGATTCTCAAATTATGCATGTGGGATTTCAAAACGGAGAAAATGTTCAAGTAGGAGATACTCTTTTTGTTCTTGATGATCGTGTCTTAAAGGCTCAACTTCGTCAACTTACTGCTGATCTAGGTCGATACAAAGCAGAGTTGGATCGCGCAACACGACAATTGCAACGCGATAAAAAATTATCGACAAGTGGTTATTCAAGTCAAGCTACCTTTGATGCTTCAAAGTCAACCTATGAGACGGCTTTAGCAAATATTGATTCCACTGAAGCTCAAATAGAAAATATAAAAACCCAGCTAGATTTCACAGTGATTAAAGCACCAATTTCAGGACGCGTGGGGACAATAAACGTCACGTTGGGAAATACTGTTAAGGCTAATGACACATTGCCTTTGGTTATAATTAATCACATGAGTCCCATAGGCGTTAAGGCGCCTGTTCCACAACGCTACTACCAAGCTATTCGTGCTGCCATGAAAAAAGGGGATGTGCCTGCAATTGCAAAGGATTCTTCTGGTAAAATCATCGAAAAAGGTAAAGTTTTGTATAAAGAAAATATGATTGATGAGGAGACACGTACCCTTTCGGTGCAGGCAACATTTGAAAATAAAAACGACCAGCTTTGGCCAGGAATGTTTGTTGAAATTGTTCTCATTTTAGGAGTGGAAAACCAGGTTTTGACAGTTCCAATTGTAAGCGTAAGATCTGGACAGAAAACTCCTTATATTTTTGTGGTCAGGGATGGGATGGCAGTAATGAAGCCTGTTACTGTTATTCAAAATCACTATGATTTGGCTGTCGTGGAAGGGGATATTAAAGAAGGGGACCTTGTTGTAACAGATGGCTTTCTTTCTCTTAAGGACAATCTACCTGTAAAGATACATCAGTAGGGGGCGAAGTAGATTTCATGACGCTGTCAGAATTTTGTATTCGTCGACCTGTCTTTACAGTGTTACTTATGCTGTCATTAGTGATAGGCGGATTTTCAGGTTATCAACAATTAGCAGTAAGTGCCTTGCCAAATGTGGATTTCCCCACAATACAGGTCTCAGCAAATCTTCCAGGCGCAAGCCCTCAAATTATGGCTTCGTCAGTAGCAACGCCTCTAGAACGGCAATTTTCAACCATTGCGGGTATCACTTCCATTACTTCGACCAGTTATTTAGGTTCAACACAAATTACTCTTCAATTTGAGTTGGATCGCAGCCTTGATGGTGCGGCTTTGGATGTTCAATCTGCAATTTCTGCGACCTTACCAAAGCTCCCTCGACAGTTACCGACCCCTCCAACATATCAAAAAGTTAACCCTGCAGATCAACCAGTGTTTTTTATAGGTCTTTCTTCAGATTTATTGCTGATGTCGGAGATCAATGAATATGCAGATACAATTTTAGGCCAGCGTATTTCAACTATTGAAGGTGTTGCTCAAGTTCTTATTTATGGAGCACAAAAATATGCTGTAAGAGTGCAAGTTAACCCAGAGTCTCTTGCTGCACGTGGCCTTAGTTTTGATGAAATTGCAAAATCTTTAGCCGCTGCAACATCTATTACTCCCGGAGGGGTTATCAGTGGAACAAAACAACTTATGACCATTGAAATTGCAGGTCAGCCAAAAAAGGCAGATGAATTTAAAACGATTGTCGTGAGTTATAAAAACAATTCGGCCATTCATTTAGAAGATATTGCAAAAGTAGAAGATTCTGTTGAAGATGATCGCTCCATTGGATATTTAAATGGCAAAAAATCGATCGTACTCGCAATTCAGCGCCAGCCGGGCTCGAATACAGTTGAGGTAGTTGATCGTATTAAAGCATTGATGCCTGTATTTCGTAGTCAAGTTCCTCCAAGTATAGAATTAACACCTCTGTTTGATCGTTCGGTATCGATTAAAAATTCAGTAGAAGATGTATTGTTTACGTTTAAGCTTGCCGTCCTTTTAGTTATATTAGTTATCTTCATATTCCTACGGAAAGTACGAGCCACCGTTATACCTGCAGTGGCAATACCACTCTCAATTATTGCCACCTATGGCGGCATGGCGCTTATGGGGTTTAGCATTAATAATGTCTCGCTCTTAGCGATAACATTATCCGTTGGTTTTATCGTCGATGATGCGATTGTTATGCTCGAAAATATTGTACGTCATTTGGAGATGGGCAAAACGCCTTTTCAGGCAGCAATAGATGGAGCGAAAGAAATTCGTTTTACAATTATTTCTATGACGGCGTCCTTGGTTGCAGTTTTTATTCCAGTTCTTTTTATGGGTGGTATTGTTGGCCGCTTGTTTCGTGAATTTGCCGTCACAATTACGATGGCAATAATTTTTTCAGGATTAATATCTCTTACTCTGACTCCAATGATGTGTCGTTATTTTTTGAAATCTCAACATCATTTAGAGAACTCAAAAGGATTTATGCAAACCCTCAATATGGCTTTTGTCCATCTGCATTCCTTTTATAGTCGTACATTAAGGGCGGCATTAAAATATCGTAAATCTATGTTGTGGTTAACGATCGGGACTCTTTTTGCCTCAGTAATTTTATATACCTCCATACCAAAAGGATTATTTCCTTTAGAGGATAGTGGATTTGTTTTTTCTCAAACGGAGGCGGTGCAAGATATTTCCTATGAAGCAATGCTCGAAAAGCAACTTGAAGTTGCTCGCATTGTTCAAGATGATCCAGATGTGCTTACATGCTTTTCGGGTATTGGGGGAGGAAGATCTCCTCTCAACAATGGACGCATATTTTTCGCATTAAAGCCACAAAATACTCGCCCTTCTGTTTTAGACATTGTTGCACGATTAAGAGAAAAACTCTCAAACGTGGAAGGAATGAACGTCTATATGCAGCCCGTTCAAAATATTTCTATTGGCGGGCGACTTTCAAAGGCTTTCTATCAATACACGCTTCAGAGTCCAAGTTGGTCTGAATTGCAAAAATGGGGTGGAGAACTTGCTGAGAAAATATCAAAAATTCCCGGTGCAGTTGATGTGTCAACAGATATTCAACTTAATAGTCTGCAGGCATTAATCGATGTGGATCATGACAAGGCTCAGAGCTTAGGAATTACTTTTGATGAAATTAGAACAGCTTTATATAATGCGTATGGCAGTGCCCAAGTTTCGTCTCTTTATACTCAAACCAATGATTATCGTGTGATCCTTGAGGTCGATAAATCATACCAAAAAACAATCGAAAACCTGGAAGATATTTATGTTTCGACTAAAAAGGGACAAATGGTTGAATTAACATCCTTTGCAAAAATTACACGCAAAAGTGCTCCACTCTCTATTAATCACCAAGGTCAGCTCCCCTCTGCAACAATCTCATTTAACTTGAATCCCGGGATAGCATTAGGGAGTGTTGTAAGTGCAATTGAAAAGACGCAATCTGAAATGGGCATGCCTGAGACCATCATCGCTCAATTTCAAGGGGCTGCACAGGAGTTTACAAAATCATTGAAAGGAATGATCATCCTTCTGCTCCTCTCCATTGTTGTTATTTATGTTATTTTAGGGATGTTGTATGAGAGTTTTATTCACCCTATTACAATTTTATCGGGACTTCCTTCGGCGGGTGTTGGTGCTATCTTTATTCTTATGGTTTTGGGACGGGATCTTAATCTGATTGCGATTATTGGGATCATCATGTTGATAGGCATTGTTAAAAAGAATGCCATTATGATGGTGGATTTTGCCATTCAAGCTCGTGAAGAAGGAAAGCCTGCTGAAGAAGCCATTTACCAAGCGTGTCTCTTAAGATTTCGACCCATTATGATGACCACTCTAGCAGCCCTTTTTGCAACTTTACCCATTGCCCTAGGGGTAGGAGCAGGGGCCGAATTACGTCAACCATTGGGTATAACTGTGATCGGGGGTCTGTTAACTTCCCAATTGCTCACTCTTTATATTACTCCAGTTATTTATCTTTATTTGGAAGATATTTCCTCGCGAGTCAAACAACTATTCCCTTAAAATGGGTATTCCGGCTAAGAAAGCCCTTCCTCTACCACCTTTAAATATAAAAAATAAAATATATTTATGATTTGAATAGCTATGTTTATTTTTTATGATATCTGAAAGGAGAAAAAGCCAATGACTATTAAATATTTAACCAATGACGATCTTGGAAATATTTGGGGTGGACGAAGCCAATTCTTTGGTGAGAAAGGCCTGCCACAAGCTCTAAACTATGTTAAAGATGTCCTCCATACTGAGCCACTTGGTATGGCATCAATAAACCATGATGGTGAATTAGTTGGGAACGCAGGGATCAGGCCTATACCGGTTGGTATTTTTAATGCGGCCGATCATGTAAAGTAAATGATAAATAGAAATATAACGAAGAGATTCGAAGGCATTAATTACCATTAGAACCTTCAATTTTTAAGAATTTCTATCTCCTCTATCTATTATAAGCTATAAAGAATAAGAATGCTTTATTGGAGAAATTTACTTGTTACCTTATTTTACATCTCATCTTTTGTCTGATGTACCTCATATACGTCATGGATTTTTCACGCGTGAAGGGGGCGTAAGCGAAGGAGACTTTGCAACCCTCAATGTTGCCCAAGAGAAAGGGGATAATCCTGAGCATGTGCATGAGAATCGAATCCGTATTGCACAAGCCCTTAAATTTGCACCTGAACGATTGGTGACTGTAAGGCAAGTACATTCTACTCGAGTTCTCGTTATTGATATGCCCTTTGAAGAAGATTTGCCAGAGGGCGATGCACTGATTACGACGACACCGGGCTTGTTCATTTCTGTTATAACAGCAGATTGCGTTCCGGTCTTGTTATCGTCCCCAGAAGGAGATGTGGTTGGAGCGGTGCACGCCGGGTGGAAAGGAGCGGTGGAGGGCGTTCTTGAAGAAGCCGTTTACGCCATGAAAAAGCAGGGTGCCAAAGAAATCGTTGCGGCTTTGGGCCCCTGTATTTGGCAAGATTCCTATGAGGTATCACAAGAATTTTACGACAGACTGAAAGATGTTCCTTCATTTTTCAAGGAGGGTAGGCGTCCCCATCATTGGCAATTTGATTTACCCGGCTATGTTATATATCGCTTGCGCCAATGTGGTGTGCTTAATATTGAATCCTCACCAGCAAACACGTATGATGACCCTCAAAGGTTTTTCAGTTGCCGACGTAAAACCATCTTAGGGGAGGCCCAATTTGGGTGCCAGTTGTCAGGAATAGGCATAAATAATGGATAGGTCAAAATGAAAATTTTATCTTGTAATGGCAATTATCCTTTGGGGGAGGCTATTGCTGCTCATCTAGGACTTCCCTTAATGCAAGCTTCTATTAGACGGTATGCAGATCAGGAAGTATCTGTTGAGATTCAAGAAAGTATCCGCGGGCAAGATATTTTTGTCATTCAATCCACCTCAAATCCTACAAATGATAATTTAATGGAGATGCTCGTCACAATTGACGCCTTAAAAAGGGGGGATGCGCGTACTATTACGGCTGTTATCCCTTACTATGGATACGCACGCCAGGATAAAAGAACGTCTCCTAATGGGCCAATTTCTGCAAAGTTGGTGGCTAATCTCCTCACTGTAGCAGGTGCAAATCGCGTTTTAACGATTGATTGGCATTCAAGTCAAATTCAGGGTTTTTTTGATATTCCCACGGATAATTTAACGTTAGCTCCCTTATTTTGTGAGCAAATCCAGACACGATATATCAAAGAACCCATTGTCATTGTTTCCCCTGATATAGGGGGGGTGGTCAGAGCGCGCATTGTGGCTGACGGCTTAAAAGATACAGATTTGGCTATTATTCATAAAAGGCGTACAGGGCCTGGGCACGTATCGGCTCTTAATCTCATCGGAGATGTTGGAGGACGTTCCTGCATCCTCATTGATGATATGGTAGATTCAGCCGGAACCATCTGTCAGGCGGCACAAATGCTCATGGCAGCAGGTGCTAAATCAGTGGATGCCTATGTTTCTCATGGTGTCTTATCAGGTGATGCTCTCGAAAAAATTACCCACTCAGCCTTAAGACGTTTGACAATTTCAGACACAATCCAACCTTTACCAGCGATTCTTCAAGCACCAAAAATTGAAATTTTATCAGTTGCTTCTTTATTAAGCGAAGCCATAAATCGTATCGCTCAAGAACAAATTTCCTCTGGTATACTTGAACAAAGACAAAAAAATAAAAGGACAAGTTTATCTTAAGAAAGCACATTGAAGGTATACTCTCCTTTTATTTTTGGTTGATTGGATGGATAAAATTCCCTTGTAATAATGACAGACCTTGCATTCCTGCTAAGAGTCATGTATACACATGGGAAAGGTATTCTTATTTTTTTGCCAGTTTTTGGAGGTTTTTATGGGTACAACTATTACAATTAACGCATCACCGAGAACGCTTGCGGGAACGGGGGGCGCACGAGCTGTTCGTACTTCAGGAATGGTTCCAGGTATTGTTTATGGTAATAAAAAAGACCCAGAGATGATTGCTCTCGAACCCCGATCGTTGATGGCCGAATGTATGCAACCAGGTTTTTTTAGCAAGCTTTATTCCCTTTCTATAAATGGAGCGCAACAAGAAGTTTTGGCAAAACACGTTCAGTTCCATCCTGTTACAGATCGACCACTTCATGTTGATTTTATGCGTGTGAGCAAGGGAGCAAAGGTCCATGTGTTTGTTCCTATTACATTCATCAATGAAGATAAAGCACCCGGCATTAAGCGTGGTGGAGTTTTGAACATTATTCACCATAACTTGGAGCTCATCTGTCCAGCCCAATCAATTCCAGAAAAATTGGTGGTTGATTTGACAGGGCGTGAGATTAACCAAACAATTCATTTAGAGGCTTTAGCTTTACCTGAAGGCGTTATTGCAGCTCATCCTGACCGAGATAACACTATTGCAACAATTGTTGCGCCAACAGTTGAAGAAGAAAAACCTGCAGGAGCTGAAGGAACAGAAGCCACACCCGAAGCAGGAGCAACTCCAGCATCTGGTGGAGGTTCTACACCACCTGCAGCATCATAAAATAGTGTAGATTTGATGTATGTGGTGGTGGGCCTCGGTAATCCCGGGGAAAAATATTCCCTTAACCGACATAATATAGGGTTTATGTCTGTTGACTCTATTGCATCTGCCTATAAGTTTCCTCCCTTTAAAATAAAATCAGGCGCTGCCATTTCTGAAGGCACGCTTGATGATCATAAAGTTATTTTATGTAAACCAATGTCTTACATGAACCTTTCGGGTCAGCCTGTGGGTGATACGATGCGATTTTATAAAATTCCATTGGACCATGTGTATGTCATTCACGATGATTTGGATTTAGATTTTGGACGCGTCAAAGTAAAAATTGGTGGAGGAAGCGGGGGACATAATGGCTTAAAAAGCCTTGACCAGTATATTGGAAAAGATTATTGGCGTATCCGTTTGGGAATCGGACATCCCGGGCGCATTGAAGGACGGTCTTCAGCCCATCAGGAGTACGTGAGTAATTATGTTCTCAGTAATTTTTCTAAAGATGATTACGACCAACTTACTGAAATTCTCTTGACGCTTACTCAAGAGATAGGAGGCCTCTTAGGAGCAGATCCGGGGGTGTGGTTGACAAAGGTTGCGCAAAGTTTACGTCTTTAAAGTATTTCATACTCATAAAAAAAGCGGGGAAATTCCCCGCTTTTTTTTATTCACTTTAGTGAAGCATTATGGCATTTTTTGGCCAGGTTGCTCCATTGGACCAGCTTTTGGACTGTTGTCTACGCTGGCATCTCCATCGGCCTTTGGCAATTCATAATTGTTTTGATCAAATGATTTCTTGTAAGGATCAGATGGCTGATTTGTACTTGCTGCACCAGCATGGTGAGAATGCTTGCGCTTCCTTTTACCATGATGCTTTTTTGGTGCCTCAGCTGGAGCAGCCGCTGCGTCAGCTGCTGGAGCTGCACCTGCATCAGCCGCTGGAGCTGCACCTGCATCAGCTGGGTTATTTTCGCTTGCAAGAGAGCCAGGGATGGCGAGTGCTGCGATCATTGCGCTTAATACGATAGGTAACTTCATTAGAATAATCTCCTTATTAGTCATAACAATAAACTTCACACTTGTAGCATAGCACCAAAAATAAAAAAAAATAAAACACATTTTTTGAATATTTTATTAAATTTCATTACGCAAGTCCAAATTCGCAGAAATCTTAGCCTTTAAAGAGATTGTGAAAAAAAGTTAAAATTTTTCTAAAATAGTGCCATACTTTTTAGGTAGGGGGTCTAGAGCTTGAATTTTCACGGTTCATTTTCAAAGGAAGCAACATGATAAACAAAATATGTGATTATAAAATTATTTTTGGATGTTGGAAAAAAAGTGTGCGCAAGCTTGTCTCTTATAAAGGTAGAGAATGTGATAAAGGGGATCTTTTTCTGTGAAACACGATCCTGTTCCTTCGTTTTTAGTTCAAACTCCATTGGGGACTCCTTATGCGGGAGCAATTGAAACTAGACCGCGTACAGAATTTCCTAAGAGAGTGCAACGAGAGAGCAAATCTCCCGCGGTTTCTTCTGCAGTTTCTTCTGCAGTTTCTTCATCACGATCAGTGGTTAGGGTACCGAAACAAGAACCCCAAAAAGATAAGGTGAAAGACAGAAAATCAAAAAAAAGGCCAAAAAAATCTTATCAAGGTCTCGGGTTAAAAGGATTAATTAATCGTTGGGTTTATGAGGAAGTAAGGCTTTCTATGAGTAAAATGTCGATTGCAAGTGTAGTGTTAGGATTATTATTTTTAGGATCTCTCTTTTTTATCATGGGATTTCTAGCAGCTGTTTCAACAATGAGTTCTAAAGAAGAAGGAACGCGTCGTTCTCACTCGTCGTGGCAAGCCTCAAACACTGCTGCAAAAGGAAAAAGCGAAGGTGACAGACTTGCTCAAATAGCATCGGGTGTTGGAGGAAGTATAGTAAATAAGGAACTCCATGACTATGTTGGTGGGCCTCTTGGAAAAATATCAAGCGCAACTTCGAAGATTGTCCCTCGACCTTTGCAACCTTTTGCGCGGTACGGAATCAATAGAACTAACTCAGAGGCTCAAAGATCCATACGTCAGGTAAATCCTTTTGCACCAAGGAGTGGAAAGCAGGTCCCAGTGATGCAACGACCCTATCAGGGCATGCAACAAGTACAAGGGGTACCGCAGCAATATGGAGGAGGGACAAATCAAAATTTCGGTACCTCGATGCCAATGGCGTATCCACAACCAATCGTACCTTACCAAAATTCTCCCCAAAGTGCTTCAGTAGGGGGTTATGGTCCAGGATATACATCTCTCCCTCCTCAGCAACCACCCATGGGAACGCAACCTTATTATCAGCACCAACCTCAGCAAATGCCGCTTCAGCAAATGCCGCCTCAGCAAATGTTTTCACAACAACCCCAGATGCCTATGCAACAGCAAATGGCGCCGCAACAACCCTACCCACAACAACCAGTTATGATACAACAAAGGTATTATCGATAAAACTTCATTTATTTTGATTGATGCTTTTGTTGGCGATGAATAATAAAACCAACAAGGATGATCACCAATGCCACAATACTTACAATCAGGGTGGCCAAGGCATTAATTTCAGGTGTTACGCCTAAACGTATACTCGAGAAAATAAGCATAGGGAGGGTTGTTGCTCCAGGACCCGAGAGAAAACTTGCTATGACAACATCATCAAGTGAAAGGGCAAAAGCCAACAACCATCCTGCTGTGAGAGAGGGGAGAATGAGGGGTAAAACAATGACGATAAATACTTTCGCTGGCCTCGCCCCTAAATCGAGAGCAGCTTCTTCTATTGATCTGTCAAAATCTTGAAGGCGTGCTTGAATGACTTGATAAACATATGCCATGGCTAAAGTAATGTGAGCAATTGTGATGGTCATAATCCCACGATAAGAAGGCCATCCGATGGCTTGTTCAAAGGTGACAAACATCATGAGCATAGCTAAGCCGGTAATGACATCAGGCATCACCAAGGGAGCAGAAATTAAACCACCAAACAATGTTTTTCCTCGAAATTTGTGAAATCGTACCATGACCACTGCCGCTAATGTTCCTAATACAACTGCAAGCGTGGCCGTCATGGAAGCAATCTTAAAACTAGCTAAAACCGCATTTAAGAGTCCCTCATTTTCCAGTAACGATCTATACCATTTTGTCGAAAAACGAGACCATACAGTTACTAAGCGTGATTCATTAAAGGAATAGACAATAACCGATAAAATGGGAATGTAAAGGAAGGCATATCCAAAAATGAGAGAGGCCATACTTATTTTAGAGAGACGACGCATTTCCTACTCTCCTCCCCTTATTCTTCTTCTGTTCGCAGTTGATAACGCTGGAATATGGTAAATGGTATAATGAAGAGGACCAACATCACAACTGCGAGGGCACAGGCTAAAGGCCAATTTTGATTATTAAAAAATTCAGCCCAGATTACGCGACCAATCATTAAAGTATCAGGCGCACCCAATAGTTCAGGAATAACAAATTCACCAATAGCAGGAACAAAAACCAACATACTTCCAGCTATCACAGCTCTCAGAGAAAGAGGAAATGTTACCCGCCAAAAAGCACGCCATGGACGACATCCTAAATCGTAGGCGGCTTCAATGTAGGACGGATCAATTTTATCTAAGACAGAATAAATTGGCAAAATCATAAAGGGCAAATAACAGTAAACAATACCTATGGTAACTGCAGAAGCATTATACAAAAGGGAAAGGGGCTCTTTAATAATACCCATCCATAGAAGGAAGGAATTGATAAGCCCTTTTGTACTTAATAAACCAATCCATGCATAGACACGCACAAGAAAAGACGTGAAAAAGGGTAAAATGACCATTAAAAGAAGAATTGGTCGCCAAAAAGGTGAAGATCGTGCAATCGCATACGCCATTGGGTAGCCAATGATAAAGCATATAAATGTTGCAATTAATGCTACTTTGAAAGAATCAATTAGAGCCGATGCATAAAAATGGTCACTCAATAATGCACTATATGTTGCAAAATTAAGATGGAGATGAAGAATTTGCTCGGCTGTCCACTCAAAAAAAGGTTGGAAGGGGGGAATGGCAAGTGTCACTTCAGACAAACTTATTTTTATAATGATTATAAAGGGAATCAGTGTAAATAATGCCAACCATAAATATGGAGCGGCAATGACGAGTCGTTTTTCACGGGTCAGCCTCCTCCAAAAAATATTTCTTGGAAGAATAAGTTTTTTATGAAATGTCACGATGTTAATACCACTCCATTCTCAGCGCGCCAATATATGAATATTTCATCATCCCATTGAACGTCTCGTTCTGATAAACGAAGCAGATTTGGAAGAGTTGCTTGAATAACTTTACCGGAAGGCAGTTCAACATAATAAATAGAGATGTCACCTAAATAAGCAATTTCTCGAACGATTCCCTTTGCACAGTTGCGCGTATTGTCTGGTTGCTTTGTTGAAATCATTATCTTTTCTGGCCTAAGGGCAACGGCAACTTGTGCTCCAACAGGAACGGCTGCTGAATGTGTAACATAAAGTTTGCATCCTGCTGCTTCAGAATCAATGAGAACATGATCAGGTTCGTCTTCAACAACTACACCTTCAAAAATGTTAATGCTGCCAATAAATTCTGCAACAAATCGAGAGTTTGGAAACTCATAGACATCGTGGGGAGCACCCACTTGGCGGATTCTTCCTTCTTCCATAACGCCAATTCGACTTGCCATGGTCATAGCTTCTTCTTGATCATGAGTAACCATTATAAAGGTGATACCAACACGTTCTTGAATATTAACGAGCTCAAATTGTGTTTGTTCCCTTAAACGTTTATCTAATGCAGCGAGTGGCTCGTCTAAAAGAAGAAGTTTTGGTTGTTTAACCAAGCTGCGAGCGAGAGCAACACGCTGGCATTGCCCACCAGAGAGTTGATGAGGTTTTCTTTCAGCCAGATTTCCCATTTTCACAAGATCAAGTCCCTCTTTGACACGCTCTTGAATAACTCTAGCTGGTAAGCGCTCTTGCTTTAATCCAAACGCAACATTTTGTGCAACAGTCATATGAGGGAATAAGGCGTAGGATTGAAACATCATATTTACTGGACGCTCATATGCTGGAAGATGCGTGACATCAACACCATCAATATAAAGTTGGCCGGTCGTTGGTTTTTCAAGACCAGCTAATAAGCGTAATAAAGTGGTTTTTCCACATCCAGATCCACCGAGTAAGCAAAATAATTCGCCTTGATAGATGGATAAAGATACGCCTCTCACGGCTACAGTTGAACCAAAGCTTTTTGTTACATTTTCAATGGTGATATAAGGTTTAGCCTTTGGATCTTGCCAAGGCTCTACCTGGCGCCGCTTTTTAGAGTTAGGCGACATTGCTAAAGACCATCAAATGAGAAAAAAATGTAAGGAGTAAATTCATTCCGAGCCCTTACATTTTTCATACTGTGTATACTATTCTTGTTCAAAATAATTACTCCTCTGGTTTGCACTTACCATTTATTGAAAGTAAAGGGGCTCGTTGTTTTGCTAAAAACCAATAACGTGTTCTTACTTTTTCATACTGCTGGTTTTGAATTTTAGCAAGCTTTAACCGCTTCAAGAGGTCTGGGCGAGGGTATAAAGCTTGATTATTTCGAATTTCTTTCCGAATGAAGGAGAGTGCGCTCTTATTTGTCGTAGGGCATAATAGCTGATTTGTAATCGCTGCGCTGATATCTGGTCGCAGCAAAAAATTAATGAATGTATAAGCATTTTGAGGATGCGGTGCATCTTTGGGTATGCAGAGTGCATCAATCCAAAGGCTTCCTCCTTCTTCAGGGATAACATAGCGAATTGTCATTTTAGAATTAACTTCACTTGCTTGTTGTTCAGCCTGCTGAACTTCTCCAGACCAGGCTTGCGCCAGACAGATTTCACCTGATACAAGTTCACTGATAAATCGTTGTCCCAAAAATCGAGAAATATAGGGACGTACTTTTGTGAGGTGATTTTGTGCTATTTTTAAATCATTAAAATCAGAACTCAAAGGATCGAGACCGAGAAAAATTAAAATTTCAGGGTAAACGTCAACTGGCTCTTCCAACAGTGAAACACCACAAGATTGAAATTTCGAAACAACATTTGGGTCAAAAAGCATTCGATAACTATTTAATGGAGCATCCGGCATTCTTTCAAGGATGGCTTCTTCAGCATATGCAAAACCAAATGTCCCCCAATAAAAAGGAATGCTGTACATTAAATTTGGATCGACATCTTGCATATTTTCTATAAAGAGGGGATCAAGATGAGCAAGATTTTTTAATTTGGTTTTATCTAACTTTTGGAAAGCTCCTGCTTCAATGAGCCTTTTCACATAAGGGGAGGCAGACGGAAACACGACATCATACCCTGTTCTCCCAGCTAGAAGCTTGGCTTCCAGTGTTTCATTATTGTCATAAAGATCATATCTAATTTGAATCCCTGTTTCTTTTTCAAATTGAGTCAAAATAGTGGAGGGGATCATTCCATACCAATTGTAAATATTTAAATAAGGCGGTTCTTGGGTGGTTGTGGGAGATATTCTTGATGCAAAATAAACGGATATCCCATAGCCAATGACACATAAAATGCCGGCAAAGGTCATCATTTTTTTTATGAATATTTTCTTGTCTAGCCAGGTCAAATCCATTTACTCCCTATATGGGAAGCAATTTGTCATGTCATGTCCTATAAATCAATGAAAATCGATGTTTATAAATATTGGTGAGTTGAATGTTAAAAAGGTGAATATAAAATCTTGCCCTTAAATATAGTCTTGTTGTTGATAAAAATAAAAAAAGTTAAAGTTTTGGATTGCCTATAAAAAATTGTGATGTCTATAATTAAAAATAAGTAAGGCTTTCTTAATAGAAAAAATTTCATGAGGAACGATTATTCCAATGTATTCCTTATTTTCAAAATTAATCAGAAATTATACACCTTCATTTTTTATACTTTTTATTTCTATGACACTTTTGTGTTTTGGGTCTGATAAGAAAGATGCAAAAGTTGTTGAAGTTGAAAAAGTCGTTCTCCAAGATATCACACAAACCGTTCGTCTTATCGGTACCATTCAAGCTAAAAGATCAACGTTGCTTATTGCACAAACCAATGGAATTTTAGATTACATCGCGCACGCCGGTAAAAAAGTTGCAAAAGGGAATGTCATTGCAAAGCTTGATAATGCTGATTTGGTGAATACCTATAACTTGTCTGTTAGTGCTGAAAAAAACAATCAAGAACAATATACCCGATTAATACAATTGGAGATTTCAAAACTTGCAAAAAGGCAAGAAGTGGAAGACAAGAAAAGTCAATGGATTGAGTCCCAAAAAGCTCTGAGCGCTGCAAAAATTGAGTTTGATAAAACACTCTTTATAGCTCCCTTTGATGGGATTGTGGGTGTTTTTAAAGTAAGAGAAGGTGTGCAAGTTCGAACGGGTGATCCTGTTGTTAATTTTTATGATCCTTCCGAATTGTTAGTAGAATTTGATATTCCTGCTCCCATTTTGAAGCAACTTAATTTGGTAGATGATCCTGCAAAAAATAAAATGCAAAGGGTCATTATAGAAGGACAAAAAGTTAAAGTACCCCATATTCAAATGATGATTGACCCTGATACGCATATGTCTCCGGCTTATGTTGACTTTTCCTGTGATAATTGTGTTATTGGGGCCAACATTCCACTCGATCTTTTAGTTGCAACTCGCAAGAACGTTCTCGTCATTCCTTATGAGGCTGTCTTTTTAAGACAAGGCAAAACCTATGTTTATTGTGTTAAAGAAAACAGAGCCAAATTAACCCCTGTCAGTTTGGGAATAAGAGAAAAGGACAAGGTAGAAATAACGTCAGGGCTTTCAGAAGGAGATCTTATTATTTTGCGTGGACAAGAAAGACTCATTCCAGAGGGAGAAGTCAAAATTTTTGAGCATTCCTCTGCGGAAAAGAATTCCTACGCCTGATGCGCTTTACTTCTTACTTTATTAAACACCCCATCATTGCACTTATTTTAAATGCCATGATTATGATCATTGGGGTTATGTGCCTCAAAACAATTCCTGTTCGTGAATATCCTGAAATTAAATTGCCGACACTCAGTGTTTACACGCAGTACCCAAATGCAAGTGCTGAACTTGTTGAGACTACCATTACCAATATTCTGGAAGAGAAACTTGCAGCCATTGAAGGTCTTGAGATGATTACGTCTCAATCGCAACAAGATGGGAGCAACATAGACCTCACTTTTATTGAAGGTACTTCCGTTGATCGTACCCTTATCGCAATACGAGATGCCATTGGGTTAGCGCGACCTGATTTGCCTAAGGAAATTCTCGAGCCTGTCGTTCAACAAAAAATTAAATCAGATGGTCCACCTTTCATTGCAATATCTGTCTCATCAAAAAATTTAGGTTTGGGTGAATTGACTCACTATGCGACCTTAAACCTTAAAAATGCATTTCACAGTTTAAAAGGTGTAGCCTCAGCTGAAGTCTGGGGACAACCGTATACAATGGCCGTCGCGCTTGATCCCTTGAAGCTCTATACTTTTGGGACAAATGCAGATGAAGTTTTCACGGCGTTAAAAAACAATAATTTATCCTGGCCTGTTGGTAAGTATCGCGATGAAGTTCCAACTACGCTTGATTTGAGTCTTTCTACAGTCAGGAATTTTGAAGATTTATTTATTAAGGACAATAAAACCAGTCCTATCTTTTTAAAATCCATTGCAAGTGTTTATCTCAAAACCAACACGAAGAGTTTAAGGACGCGCGTAAATGGAATGCCAGGCGTTGTGGTTGGTATTTCTAGAACGAGCGATTCAAATCCATTGGACGTTTCAAACTTAGTTCGAGAGCAACTGAAAGAAATGAAGAAAACACTGCCTCCAGATATGGTTCTGGAAATTGTTTCCGATCAGGCAGATTTTATTCGTGCTTCCTTACAAAAAATTGAGGGTTCAATTGGTGAGGCAGTTCTTCTTGTTCTCGTTATTGTATTCTTATTTTTGAGGAAAATAAGAGCAACCTTAATTCCTTTAATTACAATCCCAATATCTTTGATTGGGTCCATTATTCTTTTAAAATTATTTGGATTTTCTATTAACACACTTACATTGCTGGCTATGGTGTTAGCCATTGGTCTTGTGGTTGATGATGCCATTGTGGTTTTGGAAAATATTGACCGCCATATTCGTTCTGGTCTTTCGCCTATTCAGGCAGCACTTCAAGGGAGTGGTGAGATTGGTTTTGCAATTATTGCGATGACATTGACCCTTGCAAGCGTTTATGCACCCATAGCTTTTATTCCTGGAACTGTGGGTAGGTTATTTATTGAATTTGCAGTCGCTTTGGCCGGGAGTGTATTTATTTCTGGTGTTGTCGCATTAACGCTCTCTCCCCTAATGTGCGGGTATGTTTTAAGTTTGGAAAAGCAAAGGTTCTTTCCCCAAATTGATGTTTACTTCAAAAAATTGGAAACCTTTTACTGTCGTTGCTTACAGCAGTCTCTCACCCTTACACGACCCATTTTGCTCATTGCTGGAGCAACCATCTTGGTAATGATGTGCTTGTTTTATTATTTACCAAGTGAAGTTGCACCAAAAGAAGATAGGGGACTTATGGGAGTTTATCTTCCGCGTATTCCCGGTAAAGATGTTAACGTTCTTGAGCCTTATGTTGAAGCTATAGAAGCAAAGATCAGCGAGATACCTGAGTCAAAAGGAAATCTGGCGTTTATAAATGAGTGGGGCGCGACGGTTATTGCCACTCTTAAACCCCATAACGAACGACATGCTTCTGCGCAAATACTTCTTCATCAGCTTCGCACCTTTACAAATTCATTGCCTTCTATAGATGCTTATGCATGGAGTTGGGATTCTGGATTACCAGGTCTAGATGATGTCGTGAGCGGATCAGAATTGATATTATCTATTTCTAGTTTGGGAAGTTATCGTGACTTGTTTACTCAAGTAGAGCGCGCACGTAAAACCATTGAAGACAGGAAGTTGTTTGATTTTGTGCGGCATAACTTGTCTCTTGATACGCCTGGATATTCTATAAGTTTGGACCCTAATGTTGTTTTCCCTCTTGGTTTATCCCCTTCACAAATTTCTAAAATGATAGAAGTTTTTTTCAGTGGTAATCAGTCGTTACGTTTTGAAAAAGATGGAATTAGATATCCCATTACTTTGGAAGGGAATGTGAAGCCTTGGACGTTGGATGAGCTGTATCTTACTAACGCGAAAGGAAAAAGAATTTCTCTTGGAACCTTAGCAAATTTGAAACCCACAACTATTTCGAGTGAGCTGCAGCATTACAATCAAATGAGATCTGTCTATTTGTCAGTAGGTCTCAAAGCAGGACAAAACATGAAGGCTGCAATGACACACTTATGGGATCTAACCACTCAATCTATTTCTCCCTATCTAAAAAAAGATTGGATTGGTGCTGCTAAGATGTATACGAAATCCTCCATGGATATGATGCTGTTTTTTGGGATGGCGCTTATATTTATCTACGCCATTTTAGCCATACAATTTGAAAGTTTTCTTGATCCTCTCATCATTATGTTAACAGTTCCTTTGGGTTGTTTTGGAGCTTTGCTTACTGCGTGGGTCTTTGGGCAGTCTCTTAATATTTATACACAAATTGGGCTTGTAACCTTGGTGGGTTTGATTTCAAAACATGGTATTCTTATTGTTGAATTTGCTAACCAACAACGGGCCATGGGCAAGAGTCTTGAAGAGGCGATCCAAGAAGCAGGGCGCTTACGCTTGCGTCCGATTTTAATGACAACGGCTGCCATGGTATTCGGTGCTATTCCTCTCATTTTATCTTCAGGCGCAGGGATGGAAGCACGCCGCGCAATTGGTTTCATTCTTGTGGGAGGACTCACTTTTGGGACGTGCTTCACACTGCTGATTTTGCCCAAGTTGTATCATTTGATAAAGATGAGGACAAAAAGTATTAAGGTCCCCTGATGACAAAATAATTCCCCCTTGTCACTGCGAGTGCAGAGAGGCAGTCAATGTATTAAGAGACGAATACATGGATTGCTTCGTCGCATACACTCCTCGCAATGACTTGAAGTAGACTCCTAGCCTTCCTTCTTTCTCTTTTTCTTTTCTTTTTTCTTTCGCTTTCTGTATCCCCATTTGTGTCCGCACCGGAAGGCTCCAAACTCGACTTTTCAGTCGGAAGGAAAGTGCGCGTCCTTAAGGTTATTA